>Ga0209700_103809_pt1 | contig 28298 bp, 10 predicted proteins | sample SiratroredBW_FD_187528 | JGI IMG/M metagenome (GOLD analysis project Ga0209700, IMG submission 187528) | Root nodule microbial communities of legume samples collected from California, USA - Siratro red BW (SPAdes) (version 2) | ecosystem: Host-associated > Plants > Roots > Nodule | place: USA... | reverse complement strand
TTAATAATAATAATAATAATAAAAGTGTTAAAAATACCAATAATATTTGTTATAATATTAATAATATCAATAAAAATATTAATATTGTTAATAATATTCACCTTTACTAATGTTATTATTAATAAATGAATATGAACATCATTTATAAGAGATAATAGTAGTTTTATCCATAAATATAAGTTCCTAAGTATTACTCACGAACATAGGTCCGTAGGTATTACCCACGGACATAGGTCTGTAGATATTACCTACGGAAATAGATCGTGGGTAATACGTATAGACCAATATCCGTGGGTAATACCTACGGATCTGTGTCCGTGGGTAATATCTGCGAATCTATGTCCGTGGATAATACCTACAGACTTAAATCTGTGGGTAATATCTACAGATACAAATTCGTAGGTAATAATCCGTGGGTAATGCTGAATTTACCTACGGATACAGATCCGTGGGTAATAATCTGTGGATAAATTGAGTTTTTCTTGTATTGAAGTAAATTGGTTGATTGTTGGATTCAATTGATTGCATATGAGTTGAACTATACTAAAAGCTATTTTAAATGAATGTTTTAGATTTTCAATTGATCGATTTTGTTCTGTTCAATAACATATCCCACTGTAAATTGTTTTAATTGAAGAAATTTTTTCTTTCTTTCAATTCGTTTTCACTGGTTTGTAAAAATAATTCAAAGTTCAATTTACCCACTCTTGAACTCAGCCTAAAACTCTTTTTAGTGTTGATAGTACAAAGTCAAATTTTGGATATATTTCACATTGTTTAGGAATGTAGTTTGTTGGAAAACTAGTTTGCAATTGATGGTGGCTTTATCTACTATCCAAACTAAGTATATTGTGTTTACAAAAGGGTGAATGAGACTTTGTGATTGAAGGGGATGATAGGAGAGCTTAGTATTGTGATGATGATGCAACTATTCATTACAATAGTCAAAGTATAATACATCTAGTTGATAATTAGATATACCATGAGAGAACGAAACACATCAATGTTAAACAACAATTCATGTGAGGCGTTGTTGAGTTTAGGAAGACAAGGACTATGAAGATAATTTCAGAGAAGAATCTGCATATATGTTCATGAAATATTTGCTAATATCAAGATTTAAACATTCTTTAGAATTAATTAATTTTTCATTTGAAAAAAAAATGTATATCGTTTTATCTTAACTATTTTAACAATTTTCTGTTAGTTACATCTTAATCCTATGTATAAATAACTTTATGTGTATGTTGTATAAGCTGCATTAAAAAATGTATACGCATATAACACGATAACATTTTCATTCTTATTTTTGTATTTTTCTTATTATTGTTGAACGTATGATATATAATTAAAAGATAAAACTAAACAAAATCATGATATATAATTAAAAAGATAAAATCAAACAAACAAAATCTCGAATACTTTATATACCAGTCATTATACATATGGCCCTGTCATATAGCAATATATTACCATGACATTGACTAATGCTTCCTTTGTTTGAAGCCATTAGTTTTATTTTTTCAATAAGATTGTGTTTTGAGTAGTATCAGATCTATGCAGAGCATGATCGTTGTTTAGTTAGATTAAGAAGTTCTTATTTCTTTTGTTAATCTAAAATGAGTTCAATTAAGACTTAAATTAACTTTCACGGACTTCTCAGGTAGAGATTTCCCTTTTAATTAATAATTAATACATCTTATCCTTGTCGGGTCAGGAAACTACTCCACTAGTCATATAGATTGATCAAAATTCAAGAATTCCTAATATACATTATTATCTGTACATGACAAGTACATGCTTAATCTTTTGGATTTTTTTGGAGAAAATATTTTTGACTATTTTTAAGAGAAAAGAAGTACTTTCTTAACAAATTCAAATTAGTTATGTATAATGATAAAAATTATGTTGTAGAGAATATGTTTTTTTACATTCTAATTTATAAATAACTTAACTTTAACTTATAATTTTTTTAATTCGTAAAAATTATTTAAATAAGCCTAAAGTTGATTGGATATCGAATATCATGCAATTACATTACAACACTTTCCCCTTCTTCATTAGCTAGGAACTTAAAATGATGATATTTATAAATTTTTAACTTGAGCATCTCTTTAATTTATCCATATATTAGAAATCTCAGCTATATACCTTTTTTCATTATTATTAAAATACAATTTTGATATTTAAGATTTAAATATAAAAACATGATGAGAAAGGAATTCCAAATATAAGAAACTCATCTACACGAGTTTTATTATCATTAAAATACAACTGTTATATTTAACATTTAAATAAAAAAAACGTAAGATGAGAAAACAACTTGAAGGTAATTCAATATGGCAAAACAAACGTGGATTTGTACCCTTTTGGTGGGAGTTAGCACTCAAACATTTTTTTTAGTTTTTTTTTGTTCTTTAGTCCATTCAACCCCTTTGTTCATTAGTTTGAGACTTGTGGCTTGGTTATCCTATCAAATTAGGTAATCCCAACCCATCAAAATATACTTTTGAAACCCTAACTACAACTCAAATTATGAGGATGATACAATAATAGGAGAATTTGATCTACAATTTCAAAGAAAAGATTGGGTAATTCGAAAGAGTAAAATTAGAGAGATCTCACAAGAATGAGAAATTCACACAAGAGAATGATACCACCTTCAACCAAAAACCTTAAAGCATTGTTTGTGGGTCTTCTTTCTTATATATTGCTCAACTTTCTCATTCTTATTCAATGTTCAACTTAAACTCACACTTGAATACTTAACTGTTCATAATGCAAAATAGTCTCCAAATAATAATATTAATTGAATGATCTTCTTAATCCATCCATAGATAAGAATGTAGGCTACATGAGACTTTTTATTTTATGAAAATGCATTATGATATGTATAAGAGTTAGATCAAAAGTAGAAGAGGAGAAAGGGTATTGAAGGTGATCTCTACATGGCAAAATAAATTGTCATTTAGGTCAAAGAAGCAAGAAAGAGTTGAAGGGGACATTGATGAGAAATTTGAGTTAATTATAATGGGCACCCTCGAGTTGATAGATGGAAAGAATAAATGACAGTTCCGTAGGGATTTGGACATGGCATTGATGTTGTTCATTATTTTAGGTTTGTGTCTCATAATGACCACTTTTGTCGTCTTCATTGGCTTGTAGTTGTGCGTGTCCAAAAGCATCTCTGTAATTGTCCCACACCCGCAAAATAAGATACTCCCAGTCAATGACTTCTCTTAAAATATTAGCTTCAACATTTTTCTTTTTATTATTATATCCAAGGTGTAGACATTGGAAAATTAAACTTTCATCATTATTCTCATTCATCCTATTATACATAAACACGATTACTTTATTAGAGTTGAATTATTAAACTAAAGTATGGTACACCGTTTAAGATTTTTTTTTAAATATTTTATGCACCATTGTATATGCTTTAAATTTGTATTCTTAATTAATCTCTTCTAAATTGTATTCAACAACACTTTTAATTTTTCAACATATTCTCCCATTATTAGTTACTTAATTATTAATAGATAACCAAATCTGCCTTTTAAGCTGAAACTAAGAGGGTGGAAGGGATGAGGAAGAAAATTATGAAGTTGATAGTATGATGGTAAAAGAAATTAAATAATCATGTTTACAAATTTTCAAGATTGAATATCTTTTAAATAAATTTAAAATTATTTACTAAATTCTAACAAACTCTCTAGTTGAATTAATTAGAAGTAGTTTATATATAAAGGAATAAAGAGAATAAACATAAATAATGAAATAAATAATTCGGATGTACTAAGTGAAGAATATTTGATATTACTTATTAAAATAACGAGTTACTTAAAAATATTGTTTTAATTTTTTTTAAATATATAAAGATATTTTCTTTTATGTAATATAGACCACATGTTTCTCTCATTATATAATCATATTTGAGACATAAAGAATATTATATATCACACGTTGTTTTCCTTTTTTGAAGACAATTTTTTCTTTATCACTTTATATTATTTTAATTTTTTTATAATTTTTTTCATTTTTTGATTATAATGTATTGTTTTAATTTATTTGTTGTCTTTTTATAATTTTTTCTACATGTCTCTTGTATTAATTTCTTTATTCAAAATATTCTTAATTATTTTAATTCATAAATAACAAATGCTATAAACTGTTTCTATAAAGATAGAAGAATTTAATTGTTTTTTTAATAAATTTTAATTATCTGGAGCAGTACCTATTATCTATAGTTCTTAGGCAATTTTATTGATGATGCTACTAAATAATGCCTAACTAACCTTTTCTTGCCAAAACAAAGCAAGGGATTGTTTTGTTAGTATGAGAGACCACATTACTCAAGAAAAATAGAGAAGCAAAAACATATTCCTCAACACAAATATATAAACATGAAAAACTACGGGAACAAACCTTTGGATATGATGATCTTCTTTTTAAAAATACATTAATATAATAATAAAAGTATATTTTTCTTTTATACTGATAAGATTTAGAAAATTACACTTATAATTAAACTTCATTCATATTCCCCTAATTTTAAAATAAATGTTCAACTTTTTTAAAAAGATAAAAATTACACTTCATCTTGTTTTTAAAAGGATTCACCTCTTTTATATATTTTTAATAAGATAGTAGTCACCTTCCTGATATTTTTTGTACAGTAATATTCATTTCTCTTATTTCGTTTAAAAATAATGGATTGACTAAACCTTCAATAAAACTTAAAATAAAAGTTTTGAAATGTAAAATTAAATAATTTCTGTAAAAAAAGTTGAATAATTTAACTATTAGATATTAACAACATCCAAAAACCATATTGTCCCTTAATTATAAATCATCTTATAAATATTATACTTTTGAGAAAATGTTTTTTTAATGAAGAAATAAATAACTAGTTAAAAAATCTATAATTAAATTTTTAATTTTATACTTAAATATATTTTTAACACAAAAATTTGAGTATGAGTTTATTTATTAATAGCATAAGGTCTATTTTAAAATTACGATAAATATGAATTTTATTTAAAAGAATTCTAAAAACAACGAGTACAATTTTTTATAATTAAATCATTCAATTTTGTATGTATAATTTTTTAATTTTAATATTTTTAATTAAACTTTAACTAATATATTATTTCTTAAATAAATTAAGGGTGTGAATCATATTTTATTAAAATATAAAAATAATAGATATTTTTTTTATTAAAAACATAAGGAAGATAATCGTCTTTTAAAAAATGGAAAGAATATAATTATTATTTTATTAAAAATTTAAGCAGCATAAATGTCTATTTTAAAATTGAAATATTGGGAGTGTTATTTTGTCTAACTTCAAATAATTAAATATAATTTGCCTTAATAAAAATTACTTGTTTTTTAATTAGTTGGTTACAAAATTAATTTTACTCTAAATTTTTATATGTCCTCGTGTATAGAGTACATTAATCTCGTACAAATTAAGTTTACAGCAAATAAAATTTTTATAATGGCCATATTTGAATGAACGAAAAACGAAATATCATATTAGAAAGGTAATGTTGTTCTTGGGTGTAGGTTAGAAAAAACGAAATTACCATATTAGAAAGTTAATATTTTTTTTTTCCCACTTCCTGTGGAGTTTCAAAAATATAGATGATATGACTTCAAGTGTAATTTTTCGTATTAAATATTTATTAATTTTTTTACAGATCAATTTTATACTGATCTTGTGTTGGAAGTAAAAATTAATAATCGTTTAAAAAATATAAAATTTATATCTTTTTATCATTTCTATTAAATAAAGTATATTCATATATGTGTCCATACAATATCTACATATTTATTCTTAGGAAAAATAGAAATAAAATCAAAACAAACATAATATTATAAATAATTTAATAAAAAAATCCATATTTCTCTCTCTCTCTCTCTAATCATAGTTAATAAAAAAAGTAGATATAACATAAATTTTAAAATAGAATATTAAATAAATTAAAAAATATCTACAATGTCCCTGCATAAAGATTTATTATTCCATGTTTTAAGAGAACTGATTTGTGTATAACAGTGTATGATGTTCATAAGAGAATAATAATCCAACAGACAAGGCAAATAGAGCTGTTCTAAGTGACAATTTTCACATATACAATTTTTCATTGTGTGTTCACAAAAAGGGAATTTGGTTTGAATGGTTAGTATTCAGCTTCAAGGTTCAAGCTATAACCTGTATTTATTGTTTGCTAACCGCTCAATTTACCTAAACCTTTGTTGCTATAAAATATACACGCCCGTTTTTTTTATTTGTTAAAAATATGATTTGTTGTTCCTCTGTGTTTAGGTTTTATTGGTGTTTGAATTTTTCTAGTATTTCTTTCTTTGATTTTGATTTTTTTCAGCAAGTGGTGTTGATGATGACTTATAGGAATAGAGTGTGATTTCAGTATAAATTTTTCTAACAAAAGTTTCAAAGAAGTGTATAAATATAAAAAGGGGCTCTCACTAGAAAGAGATTATTATATATGAAGTATGTATCTAAATTTCATATTGAATAAAAAAAAAAGTTCAACAATAAGATTTTTAAATTAAAGATACACTCGTTCACACTAAACTAAACTTAAGCGTGTTTGTAAAGTTGGTAGATACTTATTACAAAATATTTGATAAGACACGGTATAGGATCTTACAATACAAATCCATAATTAATAAATACTTCATACAAAAAATACGATTTTAAAAGAAGAGTGTATAAAAAAGATATTATTAACGAGACATTCACATTGGCAAAGAGATTTAAATAAATTGTTGTAAGATTTTGGTAGGAAAATATTTAGTCTCATTTATCTAAAAACTATGTAAGTTAAGTACTTGGGGATAAGTCTGGGGTTGTTAGCGTTGAGGACAATAATCTCTCATCCCCACAACTTCATTGGAAACAATGTTATTGCAGAAAGTGAAAAATAACGCCTAATATACCAAATTTTCAAGCGTCAATGTCGATGAAGTTTATTCTTCCTTACTCACTAAGCAAAACGACAATCCAATCTGATTCATGCTTATTGTTCATGAGTGGTTTTCTGGGAAACACCAACCTCTTTGAACACGAATCTGTGCTCGTGGAATTTCCTTTCTCATGTGCGGCTATAGTGGCCAGTGAGCATAATTTTTAAGGTTCCGGTTTTGTATGTTACCAAATATTTAAACAAAAGAAGCCATAATAATGAATGTAAAGGAACCAATGACTTGTGTTTTTTACTTCTTTCTATCAAATCGCAAACAGTGAAACTTGAATCCAAGAGCTCTTGAGGTGTTGAATTGCACAGTTGGTTTGGATATTCTCAACTCGTGTGATGATTTCGAGGATGATGGGGACCTGCCTACAACTATAAGTGACTACCTCACTAGTCATTACATTTACTGGAAAATGTGAATCTTATTGGAATGTTAAAACTTTAATCATTCTCTTGCATTAATTTCATTTTTTTTTACCGAAAGATCATGGTCACTTATGTTTTAGTGACAAATCTCTGTTTCCAACTTAGAGTATGGAAAGGGAGAGACCGTTTTTCTTTCAATTATTAATGTAAAGTAATAACTGTAGTTCATATGTAAGAAATGAATATTCTAATATGAATGTCTGTCTTTGTTAATACTAATGTTAAAGATGTAATATAAAGTCATTTAAGTACCTTCATATGACATGTAAGCTTTTCAAATGACCAGCTATTAAGTGCTCCTATGACTTGGTAGTAAGTTAGAGTTTGATGTTGAGTGAAGCATCATTGTCTTTGAAGATATACGTGTTCTTTGATTGATTTTTGAAAGATTTTTATTGGTATTTAAGTCTATAAAACTTTTTTTATTGATAAAGTAATCCTTTCGTTAGTCATATCCACCTACTCAAATAAGTGTCATGTTCTCACATTTTTTTTACTCCTAGTTAGAATGTTTTGTCATCGAAGTTAAAAACGTTATGAATAAAATAAATGAAATTATCATTTTTGTTTTTAGAAAATAAAGCTCTAATTCTTAAGTTTTTGAAATAAAATTTTCAGGCTCTACAATTTTTATAGTTCTACATTAATATATTAATCCTTATATCAGTAATTTAATAAACAATGACAATATTAAATTTGTTTAATATTAATGGATAATATATATAAATCAAGATGTTTTTAGTTATCACTTAACAATTATGAGTTAAGATGTTTCCAATTAAGAGCCGAAAACTACTCCGTCATGTAAATATTTTATATTATTATTATTATTTTTTTTCTCTTAATATAATCACGTGATATATTTAACAACACTAAATTACTAACGGAATTTTAATTGTTGCTAATCTATTGATAATTCAATCAACAAATTTTGTCCTTCAAAAATTTCATATTTTTTATAATGATTTTTGGTTTCAATATGAACTATGATATCATATTATTTTTTAAAAATGTGTCCCAAAAATTAGTTACTATTCATTATTAAAAATATGTCTCAAAAATTAGTTACTATTCATTATGACTTTTCATAAACTTTCTTATAATTGATAATTTATTATAATTAACACTTGTGAATGATTCTATTTAAATTTATGTCTAATTTTATTCTCTTACAAAGTTTCTGCAGAGCACTTAACAACTAAAGCCACATTTATGTTACTTGTCAAATAACAAAATAGTTAAAAATAATATTAATGTCCTGTGAGCAACAATCAAACATAAAATGTGATCATATTTATTGTTGTTATTGTCCATTTGATAACGAAATTATTAATGAAGAGTCATAAAAGGATAAATGAATAAATTATAAGGAAGTTATCTACATGAACAATTCTTTCAAAGACTTTAAATTAACATGATAAAGTTTAAACATGGGTATAAAGATTTACATTCATATGAACCAAATAATATTAATAAACTAATATGAATCTTATTATTATTTTTCTTTGTGTATTTATATGATATAAGAAAATTGAATCAATAGAAGAAGTTTGACACAAACACGCCTAAGATAGTTAAAATTGATATTTTAATCATAAAATCGTATGATTTCATGATTTTATATATTATATGCTATTCAAATCCGGTACTGATGATGACACAACAAAATCATACCCATTAAATAAAATGGTAAAAGTGTGAGGATCAAATTTTTTTCTTTAAATTGCCTACTGTATCAACCATTCATCTTCTTGGGTAAATTTATTCAGTTCAAATAAATTCAAATCTTAAATTAAAAATTAATATAATTAAAATTTACTTTGTTATGAGCTCTAATATCACTCAATTAAATTAATGCAATTAAAATTCACATTGTGCTTTCAATATTCTACCACATGCTTAGTGCTTACTTCTTCTGTGAATTTATGATTTTGTCAACTCTTCACAAAATCTTAATATATGATCATAAAAATTAATTTGACAAAATTTAAGAACAATAACACAAATACAATGGACAATAAGAACTAAAAGAAAAAATGGTAAAGAAGATGACACTAGAAGTTTGAATTGATGATTCTAATAAGTAAAAGGATTCAAGACAATAGGAACATGTAGAATGAATTAAGACATCATCATGAAGATCTAAATTGAACTAATACAAGAAGATAGAAGGAAATAGAAAGTAAAATAGAATTGAATTGAAACAAGACAATAACAAGTAAAAAAATAGAAATAATATTTTCATCTTGGTGATAAGTTTTATTTAAAATTATCACTTAACTCTTAAGAGCTAGAGATAGGACTTAAAAGAACAAAATCACTCTTACAAGTACTTTCACAAATACTCAAATTTTATAGATATCAAAAGTTGGGTGAGAAGTGAAAATTCCTATGAAAAAACCTACTCAAATGTGCCAAAATGAAATGTAAAATGCAAGATCTAAAATGATCATACTTTAGCTAAAAATTAGAAGAAAAACAGGGAGGGAAAATTAAAATTTCAAAAGTTTTGAGATCTAGATCAAGATCAATCACATGTTCTCCATGCTTGTGTGACACTTTCCTTGTTGGCTTCACATTAGTCTTACCTTGTTTCCCTTTGTCATGTCTGAAAATAAGAAGGCATGAACATGCCTTGGCCATGCTTTTCTTGCCTTTTTTAAGCACCTGTTTTCCTTGCCTTCTCTTTGTACCCATTTCTTTCTATCTGCACTCTTACTCTTGGCCACACCATGTAATCGTATTTGGGCTAGGAAAAGCCCAACTAAAACTTATTCTACGCATTTCTAATTTCACCTAAAAATACAAAGAGTAATTCTTAAAAATTCCAATACAAATTACAAGTGAGAGAAAATACAATTAAAGTAAATACTAAAAAAAATATAATCAACTATTTACTATAAAGATCATTCTCACGGTTTTAACTTAAACGAAATAAGATGTCATGTAGGATTGAAAAAAAGATGACAACATGAGATCTAATTAAGGAGGTGAATATAACTTAACAAAATTATTGGCAAAAGAACTAATTTACCAAGAAAAGAAAACTTTTGCTACCAAAGTATTATTGAAATTCTTTCAGAGACCAAAAAAATAGCGCTAATATCTTGTTTAAGGACGCGAATAATACTCAATTGTTTGATTCTTCATATAACATCTGTTTTTGAAACTAAACCCCAAGACTTGCGCAAAAGCTAATTATTTTACTTTCAATGTTATGTTCCTCAATCTTGCCTACATGTGCATCCACACAACTTGATAAAAAAAAAAGGGACATGCGCATGAGAGGACACGTCAGAGTTGTGTTATAAAATCATTCGATTGTTTTCACTTAACATAGGAGACAACTTTGTCTTAAAGTACTTGCTTATGTTGTAATAAGATGAATCTATTTATTTAGATGTGCTATTCTAAGCTTGTTCGTTAGTTCGTTGTCTTATATGAAGTTTGATCCTAAGCAAAGTCTTTCGTTCTTCACCATGATATCAAGTTTTATTATCCAAAAATTTTTATCAAAAGATAAGAACGTGAACTTCACAGAAAAAACAAGCCCACCAGAATTTTGAGAAAGAAATCAAGGGTGCTGTCTGAAAAGTGACGTGTTAGAAGGTTATAAAGTGAAGGTTGTCAAAAGAAGCATAGTCTTTGCCCTTTGTGACACTATAGTTTTCAAAAATGATGCTATTTTACAAGCCTTCAGTTTCAGTGGGGTGAATCAAACAACTGTTAAGTCCATATACACTTGAGACTTTCACCACCACACTTTTACATCATGATCACATACAATGAGGTCGATGATGGCATGTGCATCCAAGTCATAACTTCACAATTTGAAGGATTTACCGCACAATGTTGATCCAATACATAAACATTTTACCAAAGTGTCATGGTAGTGTCAATAACCAAAGTGGATGGCTATCTCTTGAGTAGCACGTGACAGAAGAGTGGCCGTAGGAGGCATGCCATGGTGCTGCATGGTAGAGGATCTTTTGTAGCATTTAGGTGACATGCTTTGGCATTCTGGCACATCTGCTACTATAATTGAAGGTGGTTCAAGTTCAATTTTCTGGTCTTGCTTCTCACCAAGCTTTCTGTCTTCTTCCATGACTCTCAAAAACGCCTCAAGTGCATTACACATCCAGTCATATCTGCTGAGTCTGAATGCCTCTTTTATGTTTAACTGGGAAGACAAAGTATGAACTTTGACTCAGTTTAAGTTGTTCTCGGAATGTGAAAGCATTATCATTCTTCATGTGATGTCAAAATATACAAATTTATTGCAATATATTTATGCACTTCTCCTAAGGGTGTGTAATTCTTTAAGGACTTGTTCATAACACATACCCATTGGCGAGCACGATTTTTCTGCTCTGGCCATGTCTCAAGTTCTTCAGTCACCTCCAAGGCAAACATGTATCCTCTGCAGCCTCCTTCAATGCTGCACAAGTCTTGACTGCTTTTGCTTCTGAACTCCCATATTCCTAATGGAATTTCCTGAAAATGAAAGCAAGGCAATTAGATAAAGAAGATTCATGAAACTCAATACCATATTTTGCAAGAATGAACCTCATCTCATCATTATCTCAATTGTTACATCGAAGCATCATTACCACGTTCAATCAGGTATTTTCAGTAACCAAAAGAAAATGAAGTACAGGTAATGGACCATTAACTTGATTTTCAATCAGTTATTGTGCAGTTAATGCTTCATGATATGCAAGCAAGTTTCATACATGGCTTGTGATGTTTATGTAGAACACTAGAAGTATAATCATTATCCTACCCCTTTAAACTGAAAGAAGAGTGATTCAGGGGGACTTAGATTATTCTATTACTAGTTTGGGGCTTAACCAGGTGACTAGAATGAAATTTCATGTAAATATATGCTACCAGAGATGGGTATTGGCAACAAGTCCAAGACCAAAATTTACTCCTAGTACATAGAAATGCTAAATCTTTTACCCATCATGCTGAAACAAATATGAGTTTCACATATACATGGAATTACAGTATAAGTAAAGAGTTTCCATGCAAGCAAAGAAGTTAGCAGCCAATAAAGGTTTGTTTTGAGAATATGTGAACACTAACAAAAGGTTTCACCGCATCCGAAGAGCTGGAGTTAGGTGTGATATCTCATATCTTCCATAGATGGTTAAGTTTTCTTTAAGATATAGAAAACTTATAATATGGAAGCTGAAAGCAATGAGAAATTTATGGCATAGCCAAAATGTTTCGATGGTAGTATCATCATAATCACCATTTCATACAAAGATTATTGAATACTATCGATTCTTCCTTTTGTTGTGTCATTCTAATCAGTATGTTTAAACATTTTATGATGTGGATTATAACCAATACTTCAACAACCAAGAGGGAATAATTGAACCTACTCTCAGTATTCCTTTAACTCCTGCTTCCTCTAGAGCTTCTCGGCAAGCAGCTTCCGTAACAGTCTCATCATCCTCCCATCCACCCTTGCAAGAGAAGAAATAGAAACTTTCAATATAAACGTTTCATGTTAATAAAGTTCATTAATCATTGGTGCAAACAATATGAAGTACCTTTGGGAATACAAGGTCATCACGTTTTGGTGAAGAAACCATTAGTACTTCTATTATCTCCTCAGTTTCTCCCATTAGATCTGTGTTGTCCTTTCTCCATCTATAGGGAATACATCTATTAAAATGCATAAGAAAAGTTAATTAAAATGACATCGATGATAAAATTCTGTTGTAACTAGTAATTCTCATTAGATGCTAGTCCTTAAAACTCTACTAGAAAATAGTGTATATCTTGAAAGGGGTTCTGCAGTCTCAATTCAAAATCTATATCTGTAGAAACAATGGTTACTGTTCAAAATTAAGATTAAGACAGGTTGGAGGCACTTCTAGCTTCTTACTGTTCTTCTTTCATAAATCACTGTTGGTTTATTACCCTTTAGTAAAATTTTCTTTTGGGTACAAGCCTATACTATGAACACGTGATCTTTGTTTTTGAAAATAGATTCTTCTTCTGGGGCATATATAATTATGGGGTTGTAGAATTTGAACCTGTGATCCAACTAGATGTCAAGGCATGATTTTCAATTTAGGAAAAAAAGAAGAAAGGAACAGTAAAAGTAAGACGTTTTTCATGCTGTAAGAAAACTGTAGTGTTTTTCATGTTTTTTATATTCATTTTTGCACTACCAAATTTTTAAAATCCATGAGATATGTTAAGATAAAAAGAAAGTTAAAAGCAAAATGTTAAAATATCTAAGTGAGACTTTAAATTATTTCTTTTACCAAATCCCACCGATTCATGTAGCCAAAAGGCTTAAAAAATTTAAAGAGTGGCTTTCAGTAGTTTAATCCAATTTTGTGTTTACTTTATGGCCACTTGGATACATTAATTGCATGAAACGAGGATCAATGATTCCAGCCTGATGAAAAGGAATAGATCCGAAATTTCCCTGCAACTGCTGATAGCAGGCTGAATCCAACCTTCAACCACAAACATGTTTCCCATAACTTGCATGGAAAGAGTTATATTAATTTTATAAAGAACTCCACTACCCCAGTTAACTACTCTGCATGCGCCAGTGTTGTTACCGATAACTCTCGAGATTGTCTAGTTATTATATTCAGATAAAAGCCAAAATAGATCACGCAATTTGAAGCATTTTATTATATAGACATTAAGTCAATGTCATGGCCCACTATTTTGATATATGATTGTAGTGGACACATCCGCATGAAAATAATAAAATAGTTTAACATCAAACAGAGAGGACAATTATGTATAAACAGTTTTAAGATGCCCATCTTCTCTTCTTCCATAAGAAAAAACCATTTAGATTTCTACAACTGAATATGGCTTTATTGACAAGACAAGAGCAGAGAAGGAAGGCAGGAAAAGGTAAATCACAAAGAAGATAAATTTTAACCATCAAAGGCCCAGATGCAGAATTGGAACCATATTTTGAAGAAGTACTATAAAATGCATGGCTATAACAAAAAAGAGGTATACAAGTCAAAAGGGGTGGTAAGGAACAAAAGGGAAAAAGATGAGATTTTGAAGGTTGTTAGATATACCATGTTAGATTTGATCTATAAAGGTTCTTAATAAACATCTACACCACCTCCAAGTAACTGAAGTAAGCATGTGGAACTTTCCAACAATTATTTGATGCATTTTTTCTTGGATATGCCTAGATTGCAAACAAGACTAATACCCTTCAAGGATCTGAAGCACTCAAGAAGATTTTCTCCATACAAAAGTGTTAGGAAACAACGGGTGAGGTTTAAATACACGTTAGGTACCTTCAACTAATGACAAGACAATTGATTTTGAGATGAAATAAAATCTAAGAACGGTAAAGAAGCCATGGACTTAAAAGAAAAAACTTACCCAGAGACAAGGCGCAAATTGTCTTCATAACGCTGTCTTTGTCGCCCTGTTCGTGCTGGCACAGACGACATATGTTCTAGCAAAAGACAAAAAGCAGTGGAAGCAGACAAAGGAAAACAGGGGAGAATCAAAAGCAAGGTTGTGAATTGAGAATCTGGGGGTGGCTGAAATAACAGGTGAGGCTCAACCCTGAACACAGAGAAGCTCTTGCATGAGAGAGGCTTAAGGGGTGAGGTGCTGTGTTGGCCAACACTTGTTTTTGTGTTTAGGTTGAACAATTGTTTAGATGAAGGTTCAGGTGTTAAAGTTTCAAGAACCCTTTCATGATAATGGTTTTGTTTGTTTTCATAGCATAAGGTTACTACAAATAGCCGAATGAAACCATAAATGGTAGCAACCCTTTATCCCTTTTGCAAAGATGGAAATCTAGAAGAAAATATGCTTGTTTTAGCAGAATGAATGAATGAAAAAGACGGCAAAGGAAGAAAGGCTTCCACGGAAAAAAGGGAAAGAGAGTGATAGAGCTTTCACCCGGTGCAGCAATGGCATCCTTTTATATAGCAACCATCTCTTCAGCTTCATATACAATATCTTGTTTTTTCTTTTTAAAAAATAAATTGGTCATTGTGTTTAATTATTCTTTATTCTGATTCTGGTAAAAGCAATTCTTTCTTAATTTAATTATAAAATACTTACCTTATTGGTAAGTTTAACCAGTACAATGTAACATGATGGACAGATTACCAACTCTTTTTAAGCGTAGGATCTAAAAATTACTAACACAATGCATAACCATTAGTAATCACTTTTAAAAATTATGCTTCTTTTCAAAAATATTTTAATAATGTGTAATTTGAATTTCGTGAGCATAAGATTCACCAACACTCTGAAAAGGTTTTATGCTTGCTTTTATGGTGAAGTGACATTATGCTTGATGAATGCCTTTTTATGTGGTTTTTAATTTATTCAAAGTTATTAAATAAGATGTAAGAAATCAAAACCATAGGAAAGGTTATATATGTAATTAATTAATAGCATTATGTGTGCTTAAAAATTAGACTTTAGATTGTTACTTGAATTGTTTTTTATTATCATCGTGAAATATTTACTAACTTTTTGGATTACTGATATTTTCAAGAAATTTGACTTGGTTACTTGTGATCCTTTCCTTTTTTCTCACTTTCCTTTTTTTTTTCTTCACTTGAACCTACATAATATTATTAAATTTTCACTTGAAAATTTTACTTATATATATATATATATATAATCTTAATTAGATTTCGGGTTTCCAAGTGGAACCATCTCCAATTTCAGCACTTTTAACCAATACTGAAATAATATTTGATCCGAGACTTAATCATATTTAACATTTCCATCTTCTCCCATATAAAAATTGAACTCAAGTTTCTCAAACAAACTAAACATGTATTATCAATTAAGTTACTATTATTGAGTATGAATAATAGTTATATGATTTATATTAAAAAAAAAATAAAGGTGTACATTGGTAGCTAACAAGTAATTTCTTTATTTATTTATTTTCTTAAAATTAATGTGCTTTGAAAATAAATTTAACTAAAGGTTTTTCACCATTAACTAATTATGTATTTCTTTTCAATAAAATAAAAGTGATAGAATGGGAGAGACACCCGAGTAGAAGTTCACCTCGAAGATTATTTAAAGATTTCAAGTACAAGCAGTGAGTCAATTCCAGCCACTCAACTAATTCATTTGTAAATAATATATCACGTAATGTTTAACAACTAAAGACAAGTAGTTTAGTATTTGAGCCCTTTAACACAATTTTGAGGTTTGATCTCCAAGTAACATAAGGTTTGATCTTCCATATAACAAAAGGTGTAAGATGTATTAAATACATGGACTCATTTGAAGAGGAGTGTGAATTGAATTTATAAAAAAATTTCTTAATTTTTCAAAACTTTAAAGCAAACTACAAATTTTCTTTGAATCAAGTTAAAGAATAAGATATTATCAACGTATTGAAAAATTTAATCAATATCTTTATATTGAAAAAGCTTAACAATATATTTAAAAATTTATCAATATACATGATATGGAGATCAAGAAGAAAAGTACAGAAGATTTTTATTGGTTCACCTCTTAGAAGGTTACATCTAGTTGTCCAATCATTCTCATCAAGTTAATTTACAAAATTCAAGTTCTTAGATGAACACTACAAGAAAAATAAAAAAGTAGAGCACACACTAGATCTTGAACTCTACAAAATTTTTACACCCTTGTGAAACCCAATCATAATCTAACCTTAATCACCTTGATAAAGAAATCTTAAAAGCAATTAATTATAAGAGTAAAGAATAGAACAAAATGGAATAATCCCAAGGTGATTTCACAAAGGTGAAGAGTTTAATAATGCTTAATTCATGATCTTCAAAAGAAAATTTTTGTAAGAGTTTCAAGAAATAATTTTATCTTAGAGAATGCCAAAACTTTCGTATTTAAAAAACTCTATAGTAAGAGCTTATATATTTAAATAAAATATTTAAGAACAAGAAAAATTTATTCTTGTATAATCAATCGGTTCAAAAAGGATGATAAATAATTGATCCAGAATGTGTTGTGCCTAAAAAAAGTATTTCAATTGGTTGAATTGTGTTGTAATTGGTTGAGATCGCTTGAAATAACTTCTTTTAAAAATATCAATTTGTTGAAACAAGGTGAAATTTTTTTTATGAAGGTTCCAATATTTTAAGATGTTGAAATCATGTTTCAATCAGTTGAAATGTATAAACATGTGTTTTAACAAGGGTGTGAACATTTGAAATGGTTAAAAAATTATTTTAACCAATTGAAATAACTTATCTTCATTAAAAGCCAAATTAAATGTGTTGGAACCAATTTTAAAATCAATTTTAAGCATGTTCATCAAGATCAAATATTATTAATTTATCACGTACAATTCCTAAGACATAAGAATAATAACAATGACAAAATCTTCATCAATACACTTCTTTAAAAAGTTGGAAGCATCAAATTTGTTTTTCATGTCTAACAATGTTTTTACACTAATTCTTAGACACATTCAATTCTCATTTAAAAATTCCTTAAAAGTTCCATTATAATCAATAAGATTACATTAATATTTCACAATGGTAGTTCAGATTTGCACGAGTACGCAATGTCATAAGTATTCTTTAATACTAAACAATTCTTTTTTGTTTTCACAAGTATTATACAAATTGTTGCTTTTGGTTAAACAATTAACATACATTGTTTTTAGTACAAGCAATAACTCTCAAACTAAGATGATATATAAGCACAACTCTCGTTTCCAAGAGAATTTACAAATAAGTTCTTTCTCAACTATTATCTATAAGACGATATAATACTCTCTACTCAAATTTGCACTTAGGATCACATAGTGATTTTACATGAAAGCATATACATCATTTGTTAGTTTTTTTTTTTAGATCAAAGGACTCACATACTTGTAGATATGGAAAGATGACCATTTTTTGAAAGATGACTCAAAGAAAGTAATGGTTTTAAAGGACTAGAACATTGAAACCTAGTACGAATCTACATGTTTACCTAGTGAGGATGAAGTTTTAGAATCTGAGGGATGAAATACAACCTTGTTAGGAAAACTTGCTGGTGGTAAGGAGGCTTCTTGAAAACCATACTATTGAGTTTGAGGAGTGATAACTCTTTATTTCTTCATACTTTTATAGGCTAATTGCATATCTTAAGTGTTTCTTTTGTTCTTATTCTTTGGTTTTAATAGAGATTTGTATTTTTCATAGAAAATATGTACTTCAGTGTAAATTGTATTAATATTATATTTTTAGGTAGATTTCTTTTGTATTTTCAACTAAAATTTCACAAAGACCTTCTAATTTGTTGTTACATTATTATTTCTTTTGTAGATATTTTGAGTTGATTCTAAATGTAGTAGATTCCTCACTTTAAGAGCTTTAATGAAGACATTTGAATAATGAAAATTGAAGTTTTGAGCTAAAAGAAGTACAACATTAGATGATTGCAACAGAATTTAGTGATATAACAGACCATTAGATAGTGTATAAGTAGAGGAGCAGTTTGGTAACCACTCTGGTTCAACTTCTTAGGCCTATATTTTAATTCGTGTCAAACATTATAAATAGGGAACTTGAGAAACAATTAAGAAACTATTATATACTTACACACTCATTTATGTTTCTGCTTACATAGGAGTAGATGGTAGTTGCTTGTACTCTAGTTTTCAGTTTATTTAGTTTACTTTGGTAACCATTTGAGTTTTCCTTTTATTTCTTTCTTTCTTACAACTTCTTCTCTACAAGTTTCGTTTTCCTTCTTTTTTTGCTTTGGTTTCTACAATTTTACATTTGGAAGTTAATTGAATTCTGGAAATGGGTAATGACAAATATAAAACCGTGATAGATAATGTTTTGTTCAAGTTTTTTTATATTCTTTGAAATCATTTTAGAATTTTGTTTCGATTGAGAATTGTTTTCCATGAATATCCAAACCGATTGATTCTTATGTTTTCTTCATTAGAAAAGTAATCCATATTTGATTTTCTTGCATACAAGTTTGAAGATAACTTGACCATGGTTTTCTGGAATAAAATTTTCTTCTCTTTACTATAATTCTTTTAAATTTTTGTATTTAGAATTCTGTTGTTTACATTTCTGCACTTTGGAATTCTCGTCATTTATATTTTTGAAATTTACATTTATGTTGTTTAAATTTATGCTATTTTACATTTTGCAACTTGATATTTTAAATAGAGGCTTATTTTTGTAATGATACACTATTTGACGGTCTATTAGACAATTGTCCATTAGACAATCTGATGGTTGCACTTGATCTTTTTGCTTCATGAATTCATCTATCTTTTTCTTGTTGTTTTAAATTCCACTTTTTGTTTGGATTTTATTTTATATTCACAAATTACTTTCATTGTTCACTTAAGTTTCATTGAAACCGTCTAATCCATGATTTGGTTTTCATTTCGTCATTGTGAATTCATTTTCTTCACCATGTTAATTCTAGTTTTTAGTCGCCTTTAGTTTTTAGTTCTTCCATTTAAAGTTTTTGTTCAGTTCTTTAAGAAATTCTAGTTAATTTCATTCATTTTCAATCTCAATCTTTCATTTTTTTCATGCTCTGTTTTTCTATTTCATTTATTGTTATTGTTTTCAATTTTTTATTTCTTTTGTTTAAATCCACCAATCTTAATTTGTGTAAGGAGAATATGAAACAATGGAACTTTATGAGGTGAATTCTTAGGGATTTGACCTAGGTTTATCCTATACTATATTAGGGGAAAACTTAGTTTCTTTTGAAAACCAAACACGAATAAAGGTGTATGAAACAATATTCAATGCGAAAATCAATTCTAGACATGTTACAAAGTTTATGAAGACATTTGTTCTTTGATTGTGGATAGTGGATCTTGTTGTAGCTATAATAACTCTAAGTTGGTGGACAAGTTCACTCTAATCAATATACCCCATCCCAAACCTTATAAACTCCATTGGATTAAAGATGATGGTGGGATAACGGTTAAAGACCAAGTAAATATTCAAATTTCTATAGGCAACTATCAAGAAAGTGTTTTATGTGATACTGTGCCTATGAAAGGTAGACATACTCTACTTGGTAGGCCATGCCAATTTTATAAGAATTCAATCTATGATGGTCTTACCAACAATATAAGCTTCACTCACAAGGGTAAAAAGGCTGTCTTTTGTACTCTCACACCTAAGCAAGTAAGAGATGACCAACTAATGTTTTAAAAAAAAATTAGAAGACGAAAAGAGAGAAAAAGAAACTAAGTCAAAAGATTTATCTCGCAACTAAAATAAGGGAAGGCAAGGGATTGAGATTGAAACAACCTTTCTTCCTTATCTACTGTTAGGAGAAACTAGTTGTCCTGAGTCACAAGTTTAAATCTTTGTCAAAAGAGATTAAAACTATTTTGAAATAATTTGATTTTTTTTTTCTGAGAAGGTGGCACATAGATTACCACCTTTAAGGGGAATAAAACATCAGATAAAGTTAGTCCTTGGAGTCAGCGTACCCAATTGGCCCGCTTATAGGACTAACCCCTATTCTTTATTCATTCAAAAGTAAAGTTACAAAGGTGAGCATTCCTATTATAACACACAAATCCATCCAAGGAGATGAGAAAAGAGGGAAACATGAGTGTGACAAGGAAAACATGAACTTTTCAACCCTAATTTGCTTGCCTCTCCCAAGTTATGACTGACTTAGGGTTTCTTTTGGGCCTTTAAAAGCCCAATTGAAACCCTAACTAGGTTAAGGAACCCTAATGATGCAATTCCTATGGAAGCTCCAAGTGCTTGTGTTATATTTGAGTTGTTCAACAGAATGATATGTTTGTAGTGGATTGAAGTATTTGAGATGAAGACTACCATGAGGAGCTTTAGAACAGGAAGAGACAATTTTGGTAGCACTTCAATTCTTATTCATTTATGTTGAATTTTTAATTACATAAGATTTCTATTTATAGACTAAAATAAGAAATGTCTTGCAAGTTTTTTAAAAAATCTTCAATAAGAGCTTGATAAGTGGCAAGCCATGACTGGAAAAGATCCTCTCCATTGGGAGAGGGTAACGAGTCCAAGGCCAGTTGTAGCCCAAGCTTTATATCCTCTCGAATGAGATGATAACAAGTGGCAAAAGAAGCTTATAAGGCAAGCTTCCATGTGGCCCCTACTTGCCTCACATGTGGCACCTTCATAAGCTTGTTTTGCATCTTCTTGGAGTCTTTGCAATCTTAGAAAAGGGGATGTTCTATGTAACATTGGTATAAGGCCTAAGGCCCAAAATGTTATTTTACTAGGCCCAAAACCTATTCTACTTGGCACGAAATACAAGGTCCAAAATAAATTCTACACTACCCTATACAATTTTTACAAATAGAAGTCTTATAATCTTGAAGCTCCAAATTCTTTAGAGTGATATTCTCTACTTTCAAACTTGAGACCAAAAGTTTGTTCCGAGACCCAAGCAAGCCCAATCTTGATAAGCTCGTGATCAAAGCTCTAGCTTAGTTACCTCTTTATTCTTGTATGTAGTTTTGGAGACAGGTTTGCATCACTTAGTGTAACCTTAATATACTCTTTATTCTTACCTAATGATCACTCATTGAGGAGAAACATTGAGGCCTTTAGAAAATGGTAAGTTGAAGCAAATGGACCACTCTTAAGTTGACATTATCACTAGTTTGGAAAAGAGTAAAGGATTGGCCAAAAGTCATTGAAAGTGGAGTGACAAGGATAAATAGATATGGAAAGTGACATAACTAGATGAAAAGAAGATTTTTACGGGGTCTTCCATACTAGAAAGATAATTTGTTAAGACATAATCTTGATGTGATACACATGGAAAAAAAAAATCTCTGATAACATATTCAATATCGTGATGAATGTGAATTGCAAGACAAAAGACAATGAGAAGACAAAATGGGAATTAACTTTGTATTGTTGTCACTATGCAAGAGAGACTCCAACCACTAACTTTAACATGACAAAATTCATGATCATTAGACAAGAATTACAATAATAATAATAATAATTATTATTATAATTATCGTCATCATCGTCAACATCATCATCGTGATCATCATCACTGTTGTCATCATCATCATCATCGTTGTCGTCATCATTATCATCGTCGTCGTCATCATCATCATCATCATCACCACCACCATCGTCATTATTGTCATAGTTATCATCATCATTATCATCGTCGTCATCATCATCATCATCGTCGTCGTCGTCGTCGTCATTGTTGTCGTCGTGATCATCATCGTCATCATCGTCGTCATCGTCATCGTCATCATCATCATTACCTCCCTTTTGTTTGGACAATTGAAAGTCTTATGTCTATATCCCAAACATTTAAAATGTTTCATTGAACTTGTTTTTTCCTCAAATTTGGGTTTAGGTGGAGAAGAATAAGAGACATGATCCTTGAAGGATGAAGAATTCTTAGGATCCTTAGAAGAAGATGAAGAATGCTTATACTCTTTTGAATTTTAAGAAGATGGTTTAGAAGACTTACCTTGGAGTGACTAGTCTTCTTCCTTCTTATCATTAGAGGAGTTCTAAGAGGCATATTTTTGGTAAACAAGGTACAATTGCCTTTCAACCTTGCTTGGAGAAAAATATCCTTTAAATTTTTATATTGTTGGAGTCCCACCACATCTTGAATATCTTGGTTAAGACCATTCAAGAACCTTGCCATTCTAGCTTCTGCACTTTCCTCTAACTCACTTTAATAAACTTTTTTGGAAATACAATAGAGTTGTAGTGTTCAATTATTGAGTTCCATTGTTATATCTTGCTTAATAGAAAACCTTATGAGCTTTGATTGTTGTATCTTCCGAGAGTGTTTTCTTATTAATTTAGGTCTTGATCTTAGGGGAAGATTGAGACTGGGTTACCTGAAGAGGTTAGAATACTTTTCCTGTAGAGGTGTTAAAACGTCACTAGTAGAAAAAAATACATTTTAAGGCGGGATATCATCGCAGTTAAAAATGACCCGCAATTAAAAACAACGCGGTGACTTTTTTGAAATTAAGTACAACTATATCAGTGTGGTTGACGCGAGAACCGCGATGGTAAGCCACAAATAATTTAATATTGAAAACTGCAGGGAGATACCAACGCGGTTCTGCAAAGCAAAACAATTTTTAAATTATTTTGCAGGAGGATACGAACGCGGTTCCCACTAACAACTGCGTTCGTATCCTCCTGCAAAATAATTTAAAAATTGTTTTGCACGAGGATACAAATGCAGTTGTTAGTGGGAACCGCGTTTGTATCTCATGTTTTTTAGGCCTTCCACTCTTCCCCTCTCGCGTTCCCTCTGTTCCACTCTTCCCCTTTGCCATTGCCTTTTCTTCTTCTTCTTCCTTCCTCGCAACAACCTCTCTCTCGTCTCTCTCTCTCTTTGACATTTGAACTTCTCTTTCCGCGGTTTTGCTTTCGCGGCCACCACCACCACGTCGAGGTGCTTCCGTGGCCACCACCACCACGTCGAAGTGCTTCCGCGGCCACCCCCACCATCACGTCTCTCTCTCTCTCTTTGACATTTTCTTCTTCTACCGCCGCGACGCCCACCACCATTGAAGGCTATCTCTTTCTCTGCCTTCATTCAATTTTTTGTATTCCCACAGAAGTGCAAACTCGGAAGGTGTTTTCTGTGTTCCTGGTGATATTACAAAGGTGAGTTATTAAATCTCATTTTGTGTAATCAGCTGAACCATTTCGAACTGGATTTTAAAGTGTTGTTTTCTTCTTTTCATCCCTAGGGTTACACAATACGGTTGGCAGGCGTTGGTGCCAACACACGAGTTTGACGCTGGAGAGCTCCAGCCAGGGGGAGAGGAGGAAGAGGTGGAGCATAGTGGGGTCGCGCGTGTTTCCGTAAGCTATTTCCGGTGAGATAATTCCAATTCCAAGGTCTTTTTATTTTTAATATTTTATTTATTTTATTTTATGATATGATAGTGTATTGTAAGGCAGAGTTTTTGCAAGAGAGAGAGTTTATTCATGATATCAACGGATATTGTAACCCTCTGAAGCAACATTTCGTTCTCCCCATTGAAGTTTTCGGCACCGCCAACATGGCAGTGCAGTATCGCAGGTACTCCTTCACCCACTAATTATTTTGAATATGTATTATTAAGCATTAGGAAGAAAGTGTTAGTATTGAACAGATAAATAGTTGTATTTTTTATTAGTGTTTGTTAAGTTTGTGCATTTGTGTTTGGAACAGGACAAAGTGCAGAAGAGAAGTGGTAGTTTACAATTAATGGTTCTGGAATCTTCCTTTTGTTATTGATTAGTAATGTGAGTGAGAAGGTGGGAAGCCAGCCACCTTTCCATACTGATTAGTAATGTGGGTGGGAAGGTGGAAAGCCAGCCAAGGGCACTGCCCGTTATTGAAAAAAGAGAAAAGGAATATCACCGTAGTTGTTAACAAAGAACCACAATGGTATGTCTCATCTTTTATTGCGGTTATTTAACCACATTAATACTGTAATACTTTTTATTGCGATTAAATTTATTGCGGTTCTAGAACCGCATTTATAAGCTTTATAGAACTGTGATTAAATATATTTTTTCTACTAGTGCGTGTTACCTGAAGAGGTGGAGAATACTTGTTTCCTAGAGAGACATTAAAACTTGTTACTTAGATAGGTTAAAATTTTTGAGAGGCGTTAAAACTCTTTATCTAGAGAGGTGAAGAATAATTATTTCTTGGAGAGTTGTTAAAACTCAATTTTAAGTAAAAGTTCCTATGCAGTTTGCGTAAGGGGAGTGGACATAGCCTTGTGTAGGGTAAACCAATATAAATCTTTGTCTACTCCTCTCTTTGTCTTACATTGTTCTTATATTATTTTTTAATTGTCAATATTGTGCGAATTGAGTTCAGACTCCATTCAAACCTCTTTCTAAAGCCAATTGTAACTACATGTTAAATCATTGTAAATATTCACATTGTGAAGTTAATCCTTTTGAACTTCTTTCGTGATTTTTTTGAGATAGTTCTTTGTTTTCTTGATAGTTCTTAATCTTAAGGGGAGATTAAGAATGTGTAACATTAAGGGGAGATTAAGAATGTGTAACATGGAGAGGTGAGGGTACTAATAGCTCCTAGGAGAGGTCTTGGATGTTCATTATAATTAAATGTATTGATTAGTGGAAGCTATTAAATAATTGAGGGAAGATATTAGATGTAGTCCAGATTTAAATAAACGTGAATAAATTTTTAAGCGTCGATTTCTCATGCTTTATTGTTTATTTTATTCTTTCCGTTAAACAATCTGTTACATAGTTTTTGCAAAAACATTTATTAGTCTATCTGTTAGGCATAGCTAGACAATCTACTAGATAATTATTTTTATCTCATGCGAAAAGAATTTAAAATTCTTAACCTCTCCTTCTAAATCCAATTATATCTCCAAATTCATTAAATAAATAACCAAAAGTTATAATGTTACCCTTTTTAATGTGTTGAGCGGTTTTCAAACCAGTAAACGAAAACATTATATCAAACCATTAAAGGGAAACACTAGGGAAAAAGAATATTCTCTTATAACAACTTCACTCAGCGAATGTATTGTATTCACTATATAAAGATATTAAAGCGCTGAATAAATTATGTAGAAAAATTTTAGTATTCATTCTTTCACAATTTTATTGAACAGAATCATGAAAATAGTTGAATTAATTTCTTAAAAATATGGTGAAACAGAAATAAAGAAGAACTAAATGAAATTTGAAATGAGTAATTTTCTACATAAACTCTTGAAAGATATAATGAATGTTAGAAACATGATCTAATACTGTATATCTTCCACTATTATCCCTACCATTTCTAATTTATTTTTAACATATTCTTGATTTTGTAATGCTACTAAAAAACATATATGAGGTGAAAACCTTTGCATAGTAAATTGATTTTTTTTTCCCTTTGCTACTAAAACACACATTATCTTTGTTTATGCTCCTATACTTGACATAAATTACTTGCAGATATACACTATCCATTTAAAAGGAGCTAACATTATTAAATTCATTACATAATATTGTTCAAAGAGAGTTCTTTTTTGCATGTGATAAAGTATTGAATAATTAATCCAATAGAAATCTAAATCGTTTTATGTATAGCATTGTTAGCATCTGATTACAATTTACTAGGGAAAAAGAAAATAGACATATAACATTGGGATATAGCTTAAATGGGATGTGAATGTTTATACTGATATTTAATATGTGAACTTTTATTGGAAAAAAAGACATGTGAAATCATGCACACATTATATTATTTTCCATGTGTATTCTTCCCTTCTATTTTATTTAAAAACTTTATACTAAACATGTAGCATGCACAGTTTGTTGCAAAAACAAAATAAGTGAATGCATAAAAGCAAAAGTATAATATAAGCTTTTCCAAAATAAATTTATGATACATGGGCCTCTCTATATAAGAAAAGAAAATATGAGTTTTCATCATTCAAACATTTCGTAAAGGAACCATTTCTTTTCTCACATACTATTTTTTGGTTGAACCTTTCATGAGTGTAGAAGGTGGGAAGAAGCAAACCCATGGGCCATGAGGTTTAAATATAGGATCAGTGCATTATTAACTGGTGACATTGACATTGTGTACAGAGCTGACCACATGCATGCCGACATGGTTTTTTTCCTCATTTCAGACAGCAATAAATAATATTATATATTAATAAATGATAGTATTTATAGTTCCACATTTCTAACAAATTATACACTTAAAAAAGAAAAAAAAAAATAAGCTCCATTGACGTTCACATGCTAAACCAAACCTATCCTTGCCCTAGAGGACTAGCCTCCATTTAAAATATACCTTTATTTTTTATCACAAATATTTCTACACTTTTTTCAACGTTGATCGTAGTCACAATGTGAGGGCACTCACAAAATTCATATTAATTACCAACGCGTGCTTTGTAGCTCAAACATGGATACACATATATAAATTGGTCACACCGAAGAAGGGTGTTGCTTTCTTTCTACCACAAATGAAGATATGTTATATAGTTTATTCGACCATATCTAATTTCCTGATATGGATTCGTTACATGTTACGTATTTAATATGGTAATAAATTATGGGGTATGAAGAACATCGAGTGTTGGCCAATATTTAATTTGCTCAACATGTAGTGTTTGACCATTATTCAACCAATTTAATTTTATCAGAAAAATAAGTTGCAGCTGAAACTTTGAAGAAGCTCGTCATTAATGAGATTGTGGGGAACATCCAGTGCATGTGCTCGATTATATTTAATTGTTGTTGTTGACATTATACCTTAAAATTAATTGTAAGCATTAAAGCTAATATGTTTGCCAAAAAAAGAAAAATATTCCCTTCATTTGTTTTTAAATGTACGTTTTTAATAATTTTTTATTTGCCATCCTTTAAATTTCATACTAACATAATTTTTCAAATTATATCTTTAATTTGATTAATATGGAAAGATAAAAATTAGTTATAAAATAGTGTAATAAAATTTTAATATGTAAAAAAGTGAAAAATATGTATTAAGTAATTTGCTAAATTATACTCCTCATGCTACTTACTTCTTCTAAATTATAATCGTAATTTCTTATATTAAAATATCATTATTAAAAAATTGTGACAGCATAATTCGTCACAAAACAATAAAAAATGTGTTAAAAAAAATCTTTTGTGATCAAGAAAGTAGAAGTTTTCGTAAAATGATACGTCGCAAACATTTTTGTGACAAAAAGTATCATTCTATAATAGTGATGCGAAAATGTTTGTCACATACAAATATTATATAACATCTTGTAAAATATATATATATATATATATATATATATATATATATATATATATATATATATATATATATATATATATATATATATATATATATATATATATATATCTATATATA
>Ga0209700_103808_pt1 | contig 28307 bp, 12 predicted proteins | sample SiratroredBW_FD_187528 | JGI IMG/M metagenome (GOLD analysis project Ga0209700, IMG submission 187528) | Root nodule microbial communities of legume samples collected from California, USA - Siratro red BW (SPAdes) (version 2) | ecosystem: Host-associated > Plants > Roots > Nodule | place: USA... | reverse complement strand
AAAAAAAAAAAAATATATATATATATATATATATATATATATATATATATATATGTATGTATGATGTATAAAGATCTACAATTTTAAATTTCACATAAAATTTGTAATTTTTTTAATTAAAATTTAATTTGTTTCATTTAATTACATGTAAAATTATTATTTAGGAGAAAATTAAAATATGATTACATACAAATATATATTAAATTAGTTAAGATAGCTAAATAGAAAATTGGTATTAAAATTATTATAACAATTATTAAAAACTACAAACAATATAATTTTAAGCTAAATTATTTATTTTATTAGTAGAACTTAAATTTTGAAAAGAACTATCTATATTATTAGATAAATAGAATTTAAAATACATTTTGAAAACACTTTAAGAGACATTATACGTGTATGGTGTAATACTAAAAAAATTATAAGAAATTTGACTTAAAAAGTGGTTGAGTAACAAATATTTAGTTTTCCAAAAATCAAAAAATTGTTATTGAAGAAATTAAAAAACTAGAGTTTTTGTTGTGTTATTAGTGTTCTTCAAGACTGGGCATTGATCATCTTTTTTAGAAATCAGGAAATTTCTACAACTTAATTGTTGAACCTGTGTGATTCAAATGTTGCATAGTAATTTGTATAATTTGTAATCTTTTCATTCAAAATAAATATTGGTGATACTATAGGGTTCAGTATTGGTGAATTCTGAAAATTTGGGTTTGCAAGGTGCAAGCTTGAATATTCAATGGAGTTTCTCATCTTGTAGGGTGTAAGCGGTATTATTGATTGTAAACGTGTACAATTACAGGTTTGATTGAATTTTTTCTTGCTAGGGTTGCAAGAAAAACTGGACCTAGGGTGAACTAGTATAGTATAATTACTCTGTGTGTTTCTCTTTGACCCTTCTCTCTGCATAAGATAAGATTCTGTTTTGTGCTCATCATTCAATTCTGCATTGATTAATTCGCTATTCAAAGAGTAATTCAATTACCCTTACATTGCATCACAGCCTTGAATCTTTGAATATAACTTCTTCTGCATGAAAGCCTGTCCATTCTTGTTTTTTCATTTCAATTCAATTAGCAAGGATGAAAGTAATTTGGATTAGAATAACTCTTTAAATAACTTTTCTACATAATTATTCATTATTTTTCACACTTTGAGTAATTGAATTGTTATTTGTCTTGCTTTAACTCTTTAATTAAATATTGTTTTAAGTATTTTGATTAATTGGATTAGACTGTGTTTAATACAGAAACTGTTTATTGATTCTGCTTTGCCTATTCTAGAAATCATTGTGTGAAAAGTTTGATTTTCTTTAAACTGTCAGTTTTTAAATCAATTTATTCGTATTGAAATTGATTGATTTTATGTGTTTCACCTTGAATCATTGAAATTTTAGATTCTTGGAAACTTTCGTTTTGCATAAAATATTTTCCTTGCTTTCTAAATTGAAATTTTTTTGTAAAGTTGAATTCACCACTCTCTTGAACTTAGTCTAAAAGTACTTTCACCTTACTCCTCTCCATGGGTCTACTCATAAGGTTTTTAATATTTTACCTCTTGAATTATGCAAAAAATATATTGTTTAGAATAAAGCAAACTAAGCAAGAATTTTAGTTAGATAACAAATTTGAATTATCAACATGCATTAAAAAATGATTCCATTAACAAAAATTAAAATTAAAAGAGATCATATAGTAATGCAACATGTTATAAAAATTAAACAATGAAACTTCAATTGCACAAAACCTCAAAATTCATTATGAAATTATAAGAGAATAAAACCCAAGAGAGTTTAGCCTTCCATAGGAAGATAAAACGAAATCATTGTAAGGAAGAAAATTAAAACTTTGTTCTGCTTAGTTTTATGAATGCTACTCTGGAACTTGTTTTTTCTCTCAAAACTTGTGTCTATTTATATTTTTCTTTGCTCTAAGGATCTTAGAAAATATATTATGTTTCAAATACTATTTTACAATTTTTCAGTTTTCAATTTTCCAAATATTTTGAATTATGTTTCCACGATAATCATAACTTTGTTCTTCGTATCTTTATAGATTTGCATATTATTTGCTTCAAAATTTGTTTCTAAGATATTGTAGATTTTATTCTCTAATTTATTCACTTGGATTTTGTTCCATTTTGATTTAGAGAAACAATCTTGGACTTTTATTCTATAAAAATACAAAATTAACAGAAAAAATAGTTAAGGCATAGATAAATCCAATTAAATGAATTTTAATTAAAGCATTGAATTTATTATTAATTCCAGTCTAAGAATGTATAATTAAAGATTCTAAGTGTGATTAAAATTATGCTTATCAATAGGTATATTTAAACACAATGAAAGAATCAAAAGAAACTAAATGTTTCCCCAAGTTTAAGAGAAATTTTAGAGGCCCTCACTTTTAAGAAATGTTCCTTAGTGGTAAGCATAAGAGCATATTACTCCCATTTAATGACTTTGAAGAATAAGAAAATATACAAAAGGTAATTCAATTCTCATTCAAGCTCAAAGTAAGTATAAGAAGGGGTAGACCTTTATTTATAACACTCAATGATCTAGGAGATGTAGGACTAATTTTGCAAGGTGCAGTTGCAAAAGTGTAATTTGCACACCTCATACACTTCCAAGTCCTACATTGCTCAAATCTTGTATTTTTAACTATTTATAAGTTTCAAAGTTCCCTTGATATGTGCTTAGTGGTGTGGGCTTGTGGGAGAGTTGACTTCTTTTGACCTCCTTAATTAATGTTTTAACTTTCTTAATGAGGAGGGTTGCACTTTAAGATTTTGACTCCCAGGTCAAACCCTAATTAGACACAAAATTAGCCCATTAATTTATATACATATATATAATACAAGAGTAAACTAATCTTAGACAAAATCTCTATTCATAATTTTTACACAAGGTTACTCCTATAAATTTTTACAAGGCTTAGAAGAAAAGAAATGAAGTTTAATAAAATTTACTCTTCATAAAAGAAAACATTCTTAAGTCCTTTTTCCTCTTCTAGCCATGAACCTTGTCAGAGTTTCACTATGCAATCTTCCTGATGGTTTTCCATCACATATATCATAATTCACTCAAATTAAGTCAATAAATCACTAAAGAATATGATTGAACATTGTCTACATATAACACAAGTATATAATATATGAGTATCCAAGAAAACTAGGAAAACCCACACATACATAACACATACATTTAGACAAATCTCAAAAATCATAAGACATCAGACCATGTTATGCTTAAGCTAATGTAGTTTCACTAGAGCGAGGGTATCAAATGAATCACTCAATATAGTGACTCAGATGATATCTCCACTTAAGCGCTTTTGCTTTCGCTTGAGCAAGGATATCAAACAATAATTTGACTTAACATCTCAAATGAAACTTTTTGTGCTAATACTTAGATAAGTAAACACAGATATCTCTCTGTGTTTTCCATAACATTCTTCCATCTTAAATTATAAGAATCTTCATCCAAAAGTAGAAATGTTCATACATAAATCTCAAGACTCACTATAAATTGGAGGTTCATATCCAGATAGATAATGAGAGACTTTAGTTCTATAGGTAAAAATGAAAATTTTGGGCTTAACTTGATAATGAGAAACTTTGGATGCCCACACTACTAATATTACTGAGTTTTTACATGCTAATGTTGAGTATCAAATACATATAAAAAAAATGTGTTTTCAATTATGCATAGATGCAAATGAAACCGATGTTATTTAATTTCATGTGTTATGGGAAAACATTAAATATAAACACAACACATTACTGCAAAACATCAATTAAACATACATAAATGTTCTTCAGTTTTTTGTTAAATTTGCATTCATATACAACCTACAAATTTTTAATTTAACATGCAAAACAATTTTTAAATTCTTTCAATTTTTTATAAGGGTGATTGTATTATAAAGAAAATAAATTTGACATGCAAAACAATTTTTAAATTCTTTCACATTTTTATAAGGGTGATTATATTATAAAGAAAATTCAAAGACATGATGACAGAAAAAGACAAAAAAAAAAAAAAAAAAAAAAAAAAAAAAAAAAAAAAAAAAAAAAAAAAAAAAAACTAGGAAGAGAAAATAAAAGAAGACGACTTATACCCAATTTAAAAAATATAATAGAGGCCTTACATATGATCTGAAAGGCATGTCTCTCACTCATTTTCTACTCAACAGATTAGGATATATTATATATATTGTAATAATAAAAGTTGTTTTACCTGGATCGGAGCAAATTATTGGTCCCATTCATTAATTTGGTAAAAGAAATATATTTATAAACAACTAAAATACACAGTTAAAAAAAAATAGTTTGTGAAATCCAAAAGTTCAATAAGAATAGGATAAAATCCGTGTTAAAAAGAAATGCATTGCTTTCAAAAAGGCGATATATTAAAGCGGATGATGTTGGTGACAATATACAAACATTTTCTCTCTCCAAAATTGAATGTAAGAAATATATTTAATTATAATTTTATTTTTTATATTTTATAAATTAGACAATTTTAGTTTTTAGGGTTTTGCAATTTATACTTTTTATTCTTTTTATTATTCTTGGTATTTGATTTTTTTAAAATTGGGTAATTTAAATTCTTTAATTTTTAATATATAATTTTTCTCAATTCTTTATTTTAAAATATCTCGAATCATTATCAAATTACATTTAACATTAACTCCTACCATTGCTGTTGTTTTCAATCTTATAAATATTCATGAATTTTTTTCCCTTATTATTATATAATGTTCAAAGAAAAAAAGTGAAAATTAACAAAGTTATGAAATATTAAAATCACTTAAATAAGTTGAGAAATCCAAATTATGAACAATTAAAAAGTGATTGACTAACTTTAAGGAAAAAATTAAGAATCAAATGTTTAAAGTATTAAGCCAAAAAACAGAGATTAAACATGACCTTGCAAGGTCATTTTACTTGACAAATATTAATTAACATTAATAAAAATTAAAGATATACATTAATTAAGATGGCAAAACACAGTCCACAAACTTTTTCTTATTTTTTTAATTTTGTATTATATATATATATATATATATATATATATATATATTTAAATTCATCTATTTGACTGAAATATCACAAATATGAAACTGAATTAAGAAATAAATTTAGATATAAGATGAAATAGAAACTTACTCAAAAGTAAAATGTTAATTGAATAAAATTATTTTATACTATGTCCCCTTCTATTTTATACACTCTGATTGAAAAAAAGAAGATGTAAAGCCAGATGTCATAAATTCAGAGAGAAGTAAGATATTTTACATTTTTAGAGAAATGAAATTTTTTATAAATAAAAAATAATTGGTTTTATATTACATTTAACCTTTTTAACTTTAATTTATGTGTTTTATCATGAATTTTTTCAAAAATTTATAAAATTTGAATAATTATAATTTTAAAATTTAAAATTTAAGATTTAGAGTTTATAATTTAAAATTTAATTCACAGATCATCATATAACTTCAAACCTAAACTATCAATTTAAATTTTACAGGGGACCTCTATAACAGGAAAGAAGAAGTTTTATACCTTAAAGAGGTAAAATATTTTATATAAATAAAAAATGAATGATTTTACAGTTAACCTTTATAATATTTTTGAATAATAAAATATTTATTCTCCATCTAACTTAAACTTTATTCTTTAAATATATAAATTTAGTCTAAAAAAATACCTAGTAAAATATTTAAATAAAAAAAGATGTATCAATAAATATTAGGTACAAGATTTTGAATTTCAAGTAAATTTATTTTATTACAAAACTGTGAAAAAGTGTAATTAGTTAAGAGATTTTATTAAAACTTATCAATTAATTTTCTCAACAAAGACTAACCTTAAATAAATTATGTGAATATTTTACGCCAACATGCAAAGGCGTATCTTTTGTTGTTGTTACAGACTTATTTATTTATTTATTCTCCATAGTTAACAAGTTTTAATTTTTCTTTTATCTTTTAGTCTCTATTTTTTTTAATTTTAAATAATTTTTTACTTTATAGTCCTTACATCAACTTTAGATGGTAAACAAGTACAAAAATTAAAAATTATACATATATATATATATATATATATATATATATATATATATATATATATATATATATATATATATAATGCCTAGAAAACAAAATAATAATATAGAAAAGTAAAATTCATATAACTATAAAGATTATGTCAATAATTAAGTTAAAATATTAAATACAATTTTCCTGTGTTAAAAATCTCAGAGTTAAAATATAATTTAAAAAACAACCATCATAAGCACCTCAGAGCGTTTTTGAATTATAAATAAAATGAAATATATATATATATATATATATATATATATATATATATATATTATTTACATTTTTAATTATTTTAATGGATACGCTTACCAAACATTTGAATTTCAACTAGTTTGAATATAAACTGGTTTTTTTTTTATTTTTAATTTTCAATTATCTGGGGAACTTGGACATAGAATATTTAATTTTCAATTTAATAACATGATTATACAACAGAATAAGTATTATTTCCATATTTATGACCACACGCTTTTCCATCACATCTTCACCTTTATAGCACAGCACATGCTAAATAAACACGCCTTCCATTAAATTGAATTTGACTTAGTTAGAACGGAATTTACTTAGCCCAGAAGGACAATAATAATAATAATTATTATTATTAAAAAAATAATAATTAAAAAATAATAGTAGCAGTGAAATCTGGATTTTGGTGGCGGAATATAAAACGTGTCCACCACCGTCTTTCCCCTTTAGAAAGAGAAAGAAGAAGAAGCAGTGTTGTTGTGTTGTGAGTCTGAGAAGATGGATCTGGCACCGGAGGAGCTTCAATTTCTGAACATAGCGGACATCCTGCGAGAATCGACCTCAATCCCCAAACGTTGTCCGAAAACCTTCTACCTGATAACGCTGACCCTGATCTTCCCCCTCTCCTTCGCGATCCTTGCGCACTCGCTCTTCACGCACCCTCTCATATCGCAGCTGCAGAACCCCTTCAACGACCCCTCCCAGACCTCGCACGAGTGGACCCTCCTCCTCATCATCCAGTTCTCCTACCTCCTCTTCCTCTTCGCCTTCTCCCTCCTCTCCACCGCCGCCGTCGTCTTCACCGTCGCCTCCCTCTACACCGCCAAGCCCGTCTCCTTCTCCTCCACCCTCGCCGCCATCCCCCGCGTCTTCAAGCGCCTCTTCCTCACCTTCCTCTGGGTCACCCTCCTCATGATTCTCTACAACTCCCTCATCCTCCTCTCCCTCCTCCTCATTGTCGTCGCCATCGACACCGACAACTCCCTCCTCCTCCTCCTCTCCCTCCTCGTCATCCTCTCCCTCTTCCTCGTCGCCCATGTCTACATCACCGCCCTCTGGCACCTCGCCTCCGTCGTCTCCGTCCTCGAGCCCGTCTACGGCCTCGCCGCCATGAAGAAAAGCTACCAGCTTCTCAAGGGTAGGATCAGGTACGCCGCCGTTCTCGTCGCCGCCTACCTCGTTGTCTGCAGTGTCATCTCTGGGGTCTTCAGTGTCGTCGTCGTCCACGGCGGGGACTCTTACGGCGTCTTCACTAGGATTGTTGTTGGAGGGTTCCTCGTGGGGCTCTTGGTCATTGTCAATTTGGTTGGGCTGTTGGTGCAGAGCGTTTTTTACTACGTTTGCAAGAGTTTCCATCACCAGGGGATTGATAAGACCGCTCTGCACGATCACCTCGGAGGCTACCTTGGGGAATACGTGCCTCTCAAGAGCAGCATTCAGATGGAGAATTTGGATGTATGACTGTACTTACACACGCATGCACTGGATTATTTGTAAGTTTCGTTTCTTTCTTTCTTGTCATGTAATGGAATAGTGTAAAACAGTGGAGGACTAATCAATCATTCGTTGTGTGCTGAATCTCGCTATCTGTTTGTTTCTTTGTGTGTGTGTGTGTATAGTGGTTCATACTGTTTCCATTTGTTGCTTCAAATAAGCAATTTGATCCAATCCTAGTCTAAAAGTAGCTCAGCTCAGTTCAGTTCACATTCACCAGTGTTGTTGTTGGTACATACGAATAGGATTTTTCAATTATCGTTGAATTGAAAACAAAAAAAATGTCTGGGTTTGTAAGCTCTCTTCTTTCACATAATGCTCTTAAGATTGAATCTATGGCTTAAAAAAAGTAACTACTGGGTTAAATTGGCTGTATATGATTTTGTAATGTAGCGCCAGGATAAATTTCTTCCGGTGGGATTGGTTTCTGCTTACTAGAAGACAATACGTTTATAATCAAAATTTCGATCTGTGTGATGCTTTCTGAGCAAATTAGTCCAATGACCCCTTTTATGGGGAAGAGACCCGCATGCAGTGTTCAGAGTTTTGCCTTTAAAGCGAATCTTGTATGAAGTGCCCTATCTTGGCTTTCAGGAAAGGTAACTATCGGGAGGGAAGAGAGACCGGGGAAGATGTTGGGATTCAGATAAAATAGCTGATTCTTTGATTTGTAAATTTTTTTTGCTTTACTTTTGACAGTGTTTTTAGTTTTTCATGATAAACTGCGAAGATGTTTTATTTTTGATTGTTTGCTATTCTTTAAATCTTAATCCTCCATTTTCATAAATAGTATGTTGATCTTTGATTTGTTGTTTATATCTTCTCTACACCTCGAGTTACATATGCTATCGATAGTGTCTTTATTTGGTTACTACTGTTGTGGGATTAGTCAGGTATGTTTTTTTTGGTACTTGAATGTATGTAGTATGATGTAAAATTTTTGCTTATTAGTCAGGTGGGTTTGTTATCTAATTAATACTTAATTGTCAACCAAGTCTGGTTTGAAAGAACTGCAATTTGATATAAGTTTAGGTAATTTCTGTTGGACTATAGTAGTGAAGACAAATCTTTGTTTTAGCTGTCTGTTGAATGTGTTATGAGATTGTTGGGTTTATGAACAGGAAGTGTGAGTATTAGTATTAGCTCACAGGTGGGGGATGAGAGATTTATCCAAACATTAGATGAATTTCCTCTTATAATCATTTCATGTATATATTTATTTGCTTGTTTCAGCTCACAGCTATCATCTCCTAAATTGTTTTCTCCTAATCAAGAACTCTAGGTAGATATTGCATGATTGTTTAAGAATGATATAGATGGTATTAGGTTGTTTAAATATTTGGGAACTCTTGCTATCAAGACAAAAATTGAATAATTTAAGAAAGTTATTGGGTTACAAGTGTTCTGTTGATAACTTTTTTCTTCTTAATCCAGTAGATATAAAAACAACTACTTAATTAATCTTCATATTGCAAACAATCTTGAAATGCTTTGTAGAGGATAATAGACATGAACTGAACAAAATTGGGACCAAACATGTTATACCAAACCGAAACCAAACATATACTTTGTAAATAACTCAGTAAATCCTTCTCAACAGAAGGAGAAACAAAAAAAATTAGATATGTTTTAGTGAATACTATACTCAAACACTATCAGGCTTGAAGTTCAAAGCCAAGTTCTGCTTGGTCTATGTCATTTGATCTTAGGAAATGTACCTCTCATTAATGCAGAGGATACTATACAAAGGAGTAATGTTTTCAGCTTTTACTCCTTGACTCTTTCTTTTCTAACTCTTGCTGGTGGTTTTGACTATGATTAATCCTTATTGAGAAATGTTGCAGTGACATGTCTATGGGCCTAAATATGTTGGTGGGCCAGAGCGTGGCCCAGTTCTAGGAATACTCGACCCAGCCCAGGAGAGTACAGGATTTAATAGCAAGACAAGAGGATTGATAGGTGTTGTATCATAAAAATGAGTAAACCAAATTAAGACTTTATTAAGTTCTATAAAATTGATACAGGTATTTTGGGATTGTCAAGTTCATATGTTATTAATACAAAATATTCACCCCTTTTATTTTAACTGGTATCTACCAAAGAATTTAACTAATAATTTTTATTAGGATATATTTTCTCCATAAAACTTAAATTTGAAACTTGTTTGAAAATTCTGAATCCAATATTTTACCTGCACCCTTGAAACAAATTTGATATGCCCTGTTTTATTACCTAGGATACTATGTTTGGTACTGAATGCTTGTCTCTCCTGTGACTTGTGTGTGACTTGCCCCCATAAAAACAAACATTCTCACCTATATTACTAGATAAAATAATATGCATTTCTTTCTCACGATACAATAATCCATCAAATTAATCAAGTACAAGGGACTGAACTTATGAACATTGAATTATTTAAAAAAATAATATAGAATAAAATTTCGAAAACTTTATTCATATTTATTGTGTTTGTCTTATTTATAGGTAAAAGCGACAAAAATAATACTAAGTAGTAATAAATCTGATTAAAACAGAATAAGTTCAATAGCCTTCATTCATTCGTTATTCTTAAAAGAAACGTTCAAAACATCCAAATAAGAAAATAACACTTACCCTAAGATTAACCGTGCATAAAAGTAACAATAATATTAAGATTATTCTTTTAAATTATGTTTACATTTTCAACAATCTCCCACATCATTTAAAAGAATATAAACTTTTTTTAGAATATATTATTGTTTTAAAAACAAAATATTGTACTTCAGCATGAGGTGCCTGCAGATTTGAGGCTTATACTCAGTTCATAATAAAATGTAGAGACTTAATTGTCTTGATTCACACTTAATTTAATTGGATTTTAGTAAATAACACATATAATACCAATCACCATTTTATGTTTTAATTACTGGTTTCACATTATGACCTTATGCATGTATCTTATTCCATGAGTGTCACTTGTACTCATTGGGTAAACCTCAAAGGGCTTTTTTTTTTTTTTTTTTTTTTTTTTTATTTTTATTTTTTTTTTTTTTTTTTTTTTACTCACACCGTTATAATAATTATCATTGAATTTATTAAGAGGTATTTTAAAAATTAAGCAAAATACAAAAGAAAATACAAAAAGAAATGACATTACTTTTAATCTAAAATTTTAAAACATTAAGTTTGTGGGTCTTCTTATTGCTCAACTTTCTTATTTTTAGTCAATGTAGAATTTCGAGCCGCTGTTTAGATACTTAAATGGAATACGTTTGCCAACAACCTTCCAGGACTCTGATACCACCACTTGCTGGTAAGATCAAGGGGGGAAAGGTCACCTTCAGACAATCTGATACCACTTGTTGTTGTTGGGAGAATCCAATGGGGCATAACTGGGGAGATTTCACAAGAAAGAGAGAAATGGGCTAAATATACATAAGGGAATGACACCACCTTTAATCCAAAACCTTTAGGCAGTAGGTTTATGTTGGTACACCCCCTTGAGCGAAAACACTGGAGAGATTGGGCAAATGAGATAAGAGTAAGACCCACAAGGAAATGACGTCATCTTCAATCCAAAATCCTTAGACATTAGGTTTGTCGGTCTTCTTTCTTATATATTTATCAACTTTATCATTTTTACTCAATGTAGGACTTAAACTCATATTTGAATACCTAACAAATACATATATCTCAACCTTATTATTATCACCACAATTATATTAAACCTCGCAATAGGAACAAGATAGGACATTTCTTAAATCAGTTAATGTACTTTAGTAAAAAAACAACTTTGTTATTACCCAATAAACTTCATTCCAAAGGATCATTGCAATTATTGCAACTAATTTATGAGTTTTAGTCTCATTCCTTTCAACAAGTCAGATAATCGTTAACACATCAACTCTTTAATAAGTGAATTCACAATGTTTCTTTCTAAGGTGGCAAAGTTAAGAGAAATATTACTATGAGTAATCAAATTTCTAATGAATTTATATTTCACACTAAGTGCCTTCTTTTCTCATTAAAATTTTTTCTAGAAATTTTAGATATAGCAACTCAACCATCCAATGCATTGAAATAAAAGGTATATGATTATTTAATAATATGATTTTTTTTAAGAATTTCGGCTTTCAACATTAGTAGTATCTAAATGTAAAATAATATTTTCTTTAGCATATTTCCATGATGATATTGTGCCTCCACCTAATGTGAAGAGATAAACAATAGTGGAAATTTCATTTGCATTACTATATCCTTCAATAGTATGAAATTTTGTATAATGAATGTCATTATTAATGATTTCTTTCAAGTATTTAAACACCTTTTCTAAAGCATTTCTATGAGAATTATCGAATTATCCAAATTATGTGTATACGTTTCTAATCTACCAACTACATATGCAATATCATGTCTAAAAAGAAAATTGTTAAATGTAAAAGGAACCAATAACTTGAAAATATTTATAAAAATAAATACCTTCACCTAAATTTTTATTTAATTTATAAATAAGTCATAAGACATTAAAATTAATTGAATTTCTTCAAAAGTTTTACAACATAGTGAAATTGAATTAAAATAATGTATCTTTCTTTATAAGCTAAATACCCAAAATAACATATATGACACCAAGGTTCCTCATGTCAATTACTGGACAATAAATGTTTCACATTTTTTATGATATCTAAATTGCTACCAAATACTAATATGTCATCCATCTACCTATAACCATAAAATACCATAATCACCATTATCGTATTGTTTTACACACACTTGTCACCATTATTAATATGAAAACCATATGAATAACTTCATCAAATTTTTCATGTCATTAATTTGATGCTTGTTTTAAACCATATGGAACAAGTTTACATACTTTATTTTATTTTCTTAGCTTTAGAAAGTTCTTAGGTTGATTCGTATATATTTTCTCCTCTAGATCACCATTTAGAAAAGTGGTTTTAATATCTATTTGATGAATTTATAAATTAAAAATACTAGTAAGAGTAATTAAAACTCCAATTATAGTCATTTTTTAAACACGTGAATATGTATCAAAGAAATCTACATCTTCTAATTATTGCAACCAATAACAACAAGGTTGAACCTTAAATTTATTTATAGATCCATCCATTTTTAATTTTGTCCTAAAAATCCATTTACATTTTAGTGAGATTAGTTCAAATCAAGTTTTATTTTCTTTAAGAGAATTTATTTCATTGTTAATAGCTTCTTTCCAAAAATGAGCACTCACTCATTGTTTCACTATAAGTTTTAGAATCACCCTAAACCTAAAAAGAATTAAAGTTAAGAACAAAAAATCTTTAGTCTTTCTTTCTCGTTTACTTCTCCTAAGTTCATCTTGAACATTTTTATTAGTATTATCATCAAAAGGCAAAATAAAACTAAATTCGTTACAAATAGCATTATCACTAGGGACAACCCATAAATAGATGTATCACAAACACTTTAAGTTAATTTATTTCAAAGAAAACGACATCTATAGATTTCATAATAGTATTAGAAATTTCAATCACTCCAGAATTAATAACCAAGAATTTATAAGCAGTGTTATGCATAAAGTAACCAATAAAAACACGTTAATTAAGAGGTATCTCAACCTTTGTAAGACACCCCCACATTTTAAAAATATTTTAAATGTGATTCTCTTTTTCTCTATAACTTATAAAGCTTCACCCCACATACATCAGGCAAACCAGAACTTATAAGCATAACACCATATTGTGCACAATTTTATTTTTTCTTTCAACTACACTATTAGATTAAGGATTATAAGGAGGTTTTACTTCATGAATTATACCATGAGTTTCACAAAAAAACACTAATTTCTAAAGACATATGCTCCACAACTTATCTTTATTTAAAAAAAAAATAATTAAAAAAATAAAAAATTTATTCATTTTAATGGCTTTTTAAAATATACCCAAAAAATGTAAAATTTCCCAATTATACTGGTATTGTTAGTTTTAGTTTTTCATAGCTAAAACATGAAACTAAAGTTAAATCGTGAATATGATTCAAATTGGTAATAAATAAAATGAAAATTTTGTTTCATAGTAGTAGAATTAGATAGCAGCGGAATCAGAATGGACGAAAGTAAGCTAAAACGTAAAGCCAAAGTGAGGAATAAAGTGGTTTTATTCTTTCTTCCTATATTAGCTTATGCATTATATAAGATAAATAATTGTTTAGCTTACTTAAAATGTAAAGTTAAATTAATCGGTTATACTGTAGTTAATTTACAAAAACATTTTTTTAAGATTATTTTTAATTTTCAATAAATTAAAAAAAACTATTGAATTTAATTTAAAGAAAGAGAAAAAAAAATATTGAAAGAGAGAAAATGATTAAGAGGATCAAGTAGAGAACAAAATGTAAGGATTATAATTTGAGAAAATTAGGAAAAATATTGGTTAGTCACCAGAATAGTGTGCAAAACAAAGGAGAGAAAGGAAAGTTCTCAGAATATGCAACTGAAAAAAGAAGGTAACTTTTATTCCTTAATTTGTGCATTCAAGTGAATACCATTTTCACTTGTTTTCAAAAGGTATTTCTTTACCGACTAGAAAAAAGATTATTTAAAAGATTATATTATTTTATTATTATTTAAGTTTTTTATTTTTATTTTTATTCCACTATTTTTAATAATCTTAATTTTGGGTATTTAAAAAAAAAAAAAACATATGAGTATAGTCATTTTCGTGTATGTTGTTAAATTGCTTAACTGAAGAAGGCAATGTAGCAATGATATGCCAATGTTTGTTCAGGTAGATATTAATGAAATGATTTGATTTGAAAATTATTTAAATATTATAGAGTTTATAAAGTTTAAATATTATGTTTAGGTGACAATGATATCGTTTTCATTGTATATTTTTGTGAAATGTGAATCATCATCTTTTAAGGTGATAGTTTAGATGTGATTAATAGTTAATTCATCTTGTGATTGATTTGTGGGTATGTGGTGAAGTGGATCAGATTGTCTTTAAAGTGAGTGTCATGTTGTGATGAATAGAATACGTTTTTGGTGTTTGATACAAAGTTTTTATTTGTTTAAGGTTGTAATTAAAAGTACTTGGTTGATAAGATTTTCTTATTAAGAGTGTTTAATAATGTGTTTGATGGTCAACTATAGCTTTGTGAGTTTTTTTTTTTTAATAAAACATCATCTTAGATATTGTTATGGATTTTAAATATCATTTAGGTTGATAACTCAAAATTTATCCATCATCTACTATCATATGAAAAATATTATTAAAAAAATAAAAAAAGGCATGGGGCACACCAAGCACATGAAAAAATGAAAAACAAATTTTATCTAAACGAAACAAATAGAATTGAAACATATTGAGAAAAAAATTCAACTTAATACAACTAGGTAAAGTAGAATACTACACAAACTCAAACATATTTTCTACACCTAAGTTAGTCATTCCATCAGCACAACTATTACCATTCCTAAAGACATAAGTCACTTTAAAATTCATAAATCTACAGACACTTATGACATATACCTTTAATAGTCCAAGCAATGATATGAGCCGAACTAAAAGTTTAACAAAGTAAAAAAGAGTCACACTTCAACCAAAACATTTTTAAAACCCTTCAATTGAGCATATTAAATAGCAAAAATGGCACTCATGACTTCAGTATATAATATCTTAACAAGTATGATAAAAATATCTTCTAAAACCATTTGAACCAGGAGCACTATTCATATTAAGAGTAAAGACTGCAAACTTAATCTTCATATAATAAGAGATTTTAGTCAACAGATCATTATCAGACTAGTTAACAATATGAGAAATATAATTAGAAATCACATCAAAAATTTGATCTTGAGACATAATAGATTAATTTTTAGCATAAAGATCTTTATAGAAACTAAGAATAGAATCAGAAATCAAACTATTAGCATTACTCCTTTTTCTCACCATAACATGAAAGAAGATGGTATTTTTTATCACTATTTGAAAACCAATTCATGTGTTCATTTTCCTTCTAAAATATAGACTGACAATCAAGACATTTATTTAAAGCTTCAGAAATAGACTTCTCTTATGTTAAAAAATTGAAAATATCATAAGAAGGAGAAGAACGAATAGTATCAAGTTGAATGACAACCAACCATTTTTTATGATCTTCCACTACTTTATGAATATTGCCAAATATATTCTTATTCCAATCTTTAAACGCCAACTTAAGATGTTGCAGTTTCTTTTGAAACACTAGAATGAGACATCTAACCACTTGACTAGACCATGATGAGGTAGCAGATCATCATGTTGTAGCCACATCTAAAAAATCTAAAAAAAAGGGGTCTAACAATAACAAATAAGTAAAAGAGGATGATGATCAGATTGCTCTGAGGAAAAATAGAATAATTACAAGCTTTACAAAGATCAAGACAATCAAAATTGAAAAATATTTTGTCTAGTTTTCTATCTACTCTATGCGCACCCAGTCTATCATTAGTGAAAGTATAAAAAGAACCAGAATGAGGAAGAGTCAAGAGGTTATTAGAGTTAACCCAACTACCAAACTCATTAGTAGAGACCAGATTATGAGGATTGTCTTCTTTGGACTCTTTAACAAAAAGCACAACATTAAAGTCCCCTAAAATGCACTTAGAACCTTGTAAATTAGTCAAATCATTCCAAAGGAAAAGCCTTCTATCATAAAAAGATGAAGCATAAACCCCTACAAAATAAAGAGGAACACCCTGCCAAAGCATACAAATTGAAACAAATTGCATAAAGAATGCATAACCAAGAAATAGATATCAACATCACCTAAACATCAAAGCTTGGCAACATTACAAACTGTATCAGACGTTGTAAGCAAATTTAAAACTATGAAAGAACCTAACATGAACGTTTGAGTAAACAATCATAAGCTCTGTAATGAAAACAAGCTTATGTTTATTAACCCTAAGAATATTTCTCAATATACTTTGAGTGTTTGGATTAGCCAAACCTTCAATATTCCAAAGAAGAGTCTTGACCCTCATCTCTTCCTCTTGGAGTTTTCTGCTTTGGGGACTTTTCCAGTAGCTTCAGAAGCATATTTAGGTGGCTTACTAGGCTTTCAAGTTATTTGGACTAGATCATCATGGATATCAAACTCAAAATGAGAAGTGTTCTCCTCCAAGACCATTTTGGCCCACTGCTTAAAGACTAAACTCTGTTCCTTTTGAAACTTGCTATCAACGTTTTGTATATCATCTTCACTCTTGATTTGTAAGGAATTATCTTAAGAGGCAATAACTTTAGAATTATCATTAGCAGGCAAGGTTAAAGAGGGAGCAACCAAAGATAGATTAGAGATCACAATATTCATATATGCATGAATTTTCTGAGACAACTTGTCCTCTAAAATAAGCTATTTAGAAAACAAATTTGAAAGCGGTAAACTATGTACTCAACATTCTGAACCGGATAGGCTTGTTAAAAATCATCAACAAGAGTTGACATTCCTTCTAAATTATCCTCCTGATAAAAAATATTAGGAGCAAGCACAAAACCTCCTAGGGATAATTCACAGGATAAAAATTTATACTAGTTCACCCAAACTCATAGGATAATTCCAGTTCTCCTTGAAGCCAATTGCTTAAGAGGTTTCACTAATTAAATAAATTGATACAATAAGTACACTAACCATTCCTAGTTGCAAAGACTATACAAACCACTCTTGTTTATGACAAGTATACAAACCACTCATGGTTCTATTGTCTTAATATCCCCCTGAAACTAAGACCTCACAAAACAACTTAAGAAAAAACTCTTATAGAGAGGATATTTTAAGCTCACTAGGAAACTTCACATGATGAATAATTACAAGGTTTTCACACGCCCACAAAGAACTCTTAATATCTAATTAGTATTAGATGATTGAAAGAATTGCATTTGGTTCTTGTGTGTTCTTCTTCATCATATTTGATTCCTTTATATAGGCTTCTTGAGATGGTCATTGTTGGATCTCTTTTACTAATATATGATCTTTGTTTGATCTTTACCATTTGCTTGGAATCTTCTATGCATCCCTTTATGCATGATAAACTAAAAGTTTGATGTAAAAGGTCTTAATCTTGTATAAGTCTTACACTTTTGAGTTTTCTTGATAAAGAAATAATTCAAATAAAGATACCATTAATAATATAAGATAGGCACTAAAAGCATATAAGATTATTTTATGATCATTTGTGATAAAAGTTTTGTACACTTAGATTCTAATGTTGAAGATATGAATTATTATATTTAAAACAACTTTCATAGAATATATATTAGAAAAACATATGTTGTTATTGCTTGTTTACGTAAAACTAAACTCAAACTTAATTCAAGAACATATAGAAGTAAAATATAATGTTACAACGTCTGACATTGTATCTTATTGTATCATTGGATGGTCTTAGAGTCCTTCAGCTAGCACAAAACACACATTAACATGTTCAGATAATAAAAACATGTATATGAATATAATTTAGTCTTTATTTTATTATCATTAAAACTCTTTTAAAGAGTCTACTAGGATTATACTATTTATGGTCACAAATATTAAGTTGTATAGGACGTTAACAAGGAGCTCAAAATACCTCACAAAATACTAAATCTTTCCAACTTTTAACTATTGCAAAGATATAAGGAGCTACAAGAGATGATGAAAAATAAAATAAAATAAAAATATTAATCTTGGATTTTTGTAAAGTGATGTAAATAAAGATGAGGAAGAACTTGTTGAAGATAAAGAAGATGAGTATAAAGGAACATATACAAGAAGCATGACAAAGAAGAAGATTTAAAGGAAAATTCACAAGAGGCAGATTGAAAGAAAAAAGAAGACACAAAGAAGTTTTTAATTCTTGTAAGCTTTTAGATCATAGAATATTTCTTGGAATATTTTACTATCGAAGAGTCACCAAGAGTTATGATTAGGCAAAATTTGGTTTGTTGGAAAGTCACATGAAGAGTTACTAATTAACATATGTCACTTCAATGAGTGTAATAATGGTTGTAACTACTTTACATGACTTTCGACTAATATACGTACCACCACATGTGCTTCTTGGAGATGTAATGATGAACTTTTACTATTTTAGAAGCTATCATGTGCCTTTGACTAATTTTAAAGAACAACTCATGTGTTAGGATTAATTGAGTTAATTTTAGCCTAATTAGTCTTATGTTTATATTTGGGTTTCTTAATGTTTCTAAACACTTGAGAGTTTTTTTTTTCCTCTTAAAAATCATGGCATGCTCCTTATAAAAAAGAGTCAACCCCTCTTGTAAAATCACTTTTGAAGACTGAATGAAATTTTCCTTGAGATTTCACTTTGAAACTTTTAAAAGTTCTCTACTTTTAAGAGTCCTTTGGGATTCATTATAGAGATTACAATTTCCCTGCTATTTCTAGTCCTTAATCCATTTTCCATTTCAATTGCTAACTTGTTCTTGTTTTACCTTTGTATTTTTCAAGTGTCAAATTAAGTTAGTCATGAAATCACATGCTTTCGTCATTTTTCTTTGCTTTTCCATGGATTTTGAATTCTCTACACCTTCTTAAGTTAATCAAGATTATACCATCCTTCCAAGGTTCATATCATTATGTTTTTTAAAATAAGGACTATGTACTAATTGATTGGCATAACATAATAAAATTTGAGTATAAAAACTTTAAAATCAAAATCTTTGAAAATAAAATTTGTGAAATGAAAGTTTTTAAAGATTCCTTCTAGATGAAGAATTTCATTCTATTTTGAGAAAAATGGAAGGAGAAATACAAAAACAACACACAGACAATAGAATATTTTTTATAACAATTTTCTTTAACATATTAAAAAGAAAAGAAACATTTCATTTTTTCTATTTAGACATACCAACAAAATTTTTTCCTTTATAAGTCTTTCCAAATTTGTGAACAAATTCTCTTCAAGAAGGGAGAATAATAAGTGCATGATAGGAAAGGTCTTAAATATTCTTAAACAAATAAATGTTTATAGACTATACTTTATTTTGATTGTAAAATTTAAAAAATTTGAAATTCACTTTCAAATGAAAAATATATACAAATAATAAGTTTGCAGTTAGGCCTAATAAGCCTAATAAGACAAGAGAGTGTAAGCATTGGAAAGCAAATAAGAAAGTATAGTTTTGAAGACATCAAGGCCTAATAATTCTTAGCCAAAATTGTTGGAGCTAGTGAAGAAGTTTTTGATTTGGAGATTTGATGAAGAAATTCATGTAGCTTTGGAAGAATTGATGGAGAAGAACTTTGGATCCTTGGTTTGGGGTAGTATAGAGTGTTTTTAGCTCATATTTGTATTTGTGTGTGTCTTTCTATCTTTTGCATGCAAGATTCTTCATTTTACTCAAGTGAAAAAACACTTTTGAAAATGTTTTTAAGAGTAAAAGTGTTGTAGAACAAAAACAATCAGCTGTTTCTGAAAAACAATTTCTTGTTTTTACGCTCAAGGAAAAAAACCTATTGTTTTTACTTAACAGAGCTGTTGTTGCACTTAAGGAAAAACAACCTGTTGTTTTCACTTAACAGTACAGGTTTTATTGATAAACCTGCGGGCACCGAGTTTCAAAGCATGAAAATCATTCTAAGAGTTTGAAAATCATATCAATACATTCAAGATTTGAGAGGATTGTTCAGGATTGAACCAAGAACAACCTTCATTCTCATTTCTTGAGTTGACTTGCACTTGCAATTGATTACAAGACTCTTCCAGTAGCTAGTATTTATTGAGATAAGTGATTCTTTTTGCATTAAGATTGGTTTTAGGCTGTTGTGTTGCTGCTTGAACATTGTAATTCATTTATCATACATCCTTTGGTAAAATTGTGCTGGAATAGGGTATTTGAGCATAGTTTGTGTTGAAATTATGTGTAATTTCGTTTTTCCTGTAAAGTTTACATAATACATTGCAGTAGGGTTCTCTATTTGGCACTAGGGTGGTGTATCTTTTGTGATAGGGTTCTGCATAAGGGTAGAGGCAATCTTGTAGGGTTCAAGATTGAATCTTGGATGTATATTTGTATGTAAACTTGGTGATTTTAGTGGAAGTCTTTGCATTGTTGTGCAAAGGACTGGACGTAGCTCTTGAGACAGAGTGAACCAGAATAAAAATCATTGTGTGATCTTGTTTTCCCTGGTCTATTTCAATTCGCATGTCATATCTGTTGTATACATATTTTACTAGTATAAACAACTTGTTAAAATTGAAAAACAATTGATTGTTTTTTGGACAGTATTAAAAATCTTATTCTGGCAGTGAAATTAATTAGTTGAAATAAGGTTTTAACTTGTGAATTTTTCTGGAAATCTTGTGCAAAATTGTTATACATATTTCTTGGTTAAAAACTCAGTTCTATTGAATATGTTTTCATAGAAATTTAAAAGAACAATTTATCAATTTTACAAAACACTTTGCAAATTTTTTAAATTGATTTTTCATTCTTTTGCATCTTTAATTTTAGATTGCTATTTTCTAGTTTGAATCATTCTTGGTACATTTCTTTGCATACTTCATCAAATCATAATTTCGGATACAAATTAAAATCTTAGTTTTTGTTTTCATTTGTAAAAATTGCCTTTGGCTTACTACAACATAGATTAGTTTGTATGTTTGCTGTATTTTTTTGTAGATTGGCTTATGAAGTTGACTAGTGCTTATCTAATTTGAAAATTCTTGTTTGACCCACTTGTTATAAATTTTTAACATACTGTTTTTCAGATTTAACTAGTTATTTTTTGGACTGAATTTTTGATCGTTGCATTATTATTTAGTTTTGGTTCAAACTATGTTTAGAAAATTGTTTTCAAATCCTTTTACTGGTTTTATTATTCAGCTGCACCTAATTAAGAATTTTAACAAGTTAAAATTTCCTTTTAACTAACTGTTTTGTGCTCAATTTGGCATAATCTTTCTAAGAGTAAGAAAAGGAACTTTAACCTATTGTTTAATCATTCAACATGTTATTTTGTTGTTTTAGTACGACCAGAAAATTCAACTAGTTGTTTTTACAATTTAACAAGCTATTTTTTTTTTCTGGTTACAAACATACTTATAGTTTTTTCAACTTGATGTTTTGCATTTTAACTGATTGTTTTATGCATTCCTTGTATTATAGTTATAGTTTCTTAAAAATACTCATTCTGACTATCTTGATTTTGAAAAAGAGTTGATAGTTCAATTCACCTCCTCTTGAACTTTGGCCATCATATTTTTCAACAATTAGTATCCAGAGCGGGTTCTTGAAAGTTACTCAAGTTGATCCAAAATGGCCGAAAACAAACTTCCGTTTGTTGAGGGTGCATCGATCAATAGGCCACCTATCTTTTGTAGACTGAACTATCAATTCTGGAAAGTCAGAATGAGAATTTTTATTGAATCGATTGATTGTGGTATATGGGATGCTATTGTGAATGGACCTTATATGCCTCAAGTTTTTTTTGATAATCAATATGTTGATAAACCTTGGCGTGATTTGATTGATATAGAGAGTAAGAAATCTCAGTATAATAACATTACTAAAAACATAATAACCTCATTGCTTAATTTTGACGTAAATTTTTCAAAGTCTCACAGTGTGCATAAGCTAAAGAGATGTAGGACACCTTAGAAGTCACACATGAGGGAATGAGTGACGTCAAAAGAGCAATATAGCATGCTTTAATACAAGAATATGAATTATTCAGAATGAAGTCAAAGGAGACAATTATAGACATCCAAAAGAGATTCACTCACATCGTAAACCATCTGATAGGTCTGGGAAAGGTGTTCAATAAGGAAGAGCTAGTGTTTGGATAAAAGTTGGCAATCGAAGGTCATTGCCATTTTAGAAACAAGAGACCTTATCACCTTGACCACTGCAGCATTATTCGGGAAGCTCAAAGAACACGAGTTAGAAATGAACAGATTGAATGAGCAGGAACATGGTGAGAGAAAACTAAAAGGAATAACACTTAAGTCTATAGTTCAAAAAGAAGATAGTAATGATGAGTGTTCCAACAACTGTAGTGAGACTGAGACCACGACATTGCTAACTCGAAAATTCAACAAATTCTTGAAGAAAAAGAGAAAGGACAAGAGTCAACCATTAAAGAGGTATAATAATAAAAAGGTTGATAAGTCGTCTAATTTTACTTACTTTGGTTGTGGCAAACAGGGTCACATAAAGATGAAGTGTCTAAATCAGACACAAAGAAAAAGCTCCTGATAAGAGAAATGGGAAGAACAAGAAGCTGAGACAAGCATACATTACATGGAAGGATAATGACACTTCCTCCAGCTCTTCATCTGATAAAGAAGAGGAAGTGAATCTCTGCATGATGGTTGGACATGACACTGAGAGTAGTGTAAGTTCTAGCATATCTCTAACTCATGAGAACTATAGTACTTTGCTTAATGCTTTCAAAGAAACTCATGAGGAAGCTAACCGTCTGACCCTTTCAAACAATAGACTCAAGGGACTTAATAGTTGGCTTGAAAATAGAGTAAGGCAATTGGAAGAAGAATTATTAAATTTAAAAACTGATTTTGAATGTCTTGAAATGATTTATAATAATTCTTCTTGTAGTTGTTCTGAAGTTGTTAAAGTAACAAACTGCGAAAACTGTGAAGTTTTGAATGAAAAAGTTAAATACTTGATTAAACTATTTCAAAATTTTCAAAGGGAACTACCAATTTGAATGCTTTGCTTGGTTCTCAAAATTGTGTTTTTAATAAGGCAGACATCGGTTTTCAAGATGGCTTTAAGAAGAAAGCAAAGAAGTTTAGAAACTTTTTTAATCCAAATATAAAATCAACATCACCTTTTGTCACTTGTTTCTATTGTATGGAACGAGGTCATACGGTTAGACACTGTGTAGAGTAAGGTTATATTATTTGTCTAAAGGCCTTGTGAAGCGGGTTCCCAGGGTTACCGTTAAAAAAATTGGACCCAAGTTTAATAGGGGACCAACTCTTGCAACTTAAACTATTTTGCAGGGACTTTGGACTGCCAAGAAGCAGCTATGGTACCTGGACAATGGTTGTTCAAAGCATATGACAGACAACGCTTCAAAGTTTATTAACTTAAAGATGAGGTGGACTAAAACACAATTTGCTGAGTATCAGCTAGATGTGTGATAAAGGCTATGAAGTCACATTCAAACCTAACTTGTGCCTTATTTCAAATCCATCAACTCACCAGACCCTGCTTATCGGTAAAAGAGTAAACAATATTTACATGCTTAATATTTGCGACTTTGCATCTGATATGAATTGTTTACCTTCCAAGAATGATGATTCATGGCTCTAGCATAGGAGGTTAGCACATATACATATGTATAATCTTGATAGACTTGTTTCTAAGAATCTAGTAGATGGACTACCTACGCTCAAGTTCGAGAAAGATAGAGTATGCGATGCATGTCAAAAGGGGAAACAAATAAAAATTGTTTCCCTTGAGTTGCTTCACATGGATCTATTTGGTCCTTCTCGAACTATGAACATAGGCGGTAACTATTATGGACTTGCGATTGTGGATGACTACTCTAGATTCACTTGGACATTATTCATTTTAACTAATGATCATGCTTTCACAGTCTTTAAAGAGCTTGCCAAAGTTTCACAAAATGAAAACAATAACCATATTTATGTAATAAAATTTGACCATGGGAGAGAGTTTCAAAATGAAAGGTTTAAACATTTTTGTAATAAACATGGTACAAAACATAATTTTCCGCTCCAAGAACCCCACAGCAAAAATGGAGTTGTGGAGGAAAAATAGATATTTAGAAGAGCTTGCAGATACTTTGTTAAATGATTCAAAACTTCCAAAGTATTTTCGGGCAGATGTTGTTAATATTGCTTGTTATGTTTTAAAACGTGTTTTGATCAGACCCATTTTGAAAAAGACTCCCTGTGAACTTTATAAAGGAAGAAAATAAAATATTTGTCAAAGAAAAACAATAAAGATTTGATATCTACTGGTAGATGCAACACATCCTACAATGTCTTTTGGGACACCCGTCCCTTAACTAACTAGGAGCTATAGTATACACCCCACACCTAGCAATGAAGTTTCCCTCTGCATCAGAGGATATCATAATAGTTCATGTTAATCAAAGGAATGTTATGTAGCCAGCTTGAAATGAAACCCCACAAGTTAAGTTGTGAACGAAAAAATGACCAAGATAGAAGCCTAGAGAGAAAGCACATGGTAAATATTACCGACCTCGATCCTTGGCATACCCTTAAACAAATTGAGCGTTTGAGCATGAAGTAAACAAGTGTATATTCAAAACATGTGTACTCATCAGACACTTAAACTATAACTAATTGAGCGTTGGAGTATGGAGTAAATTCTCTATTAAAATTGATGAACGTCAACTCGTTACTAGCAAAAATAGCGAATTGACAAAATTCACAAAGTATCAAACGCAAGAATAAAAGAAAAAATTATTCATTAAATATAAAGTCGATTATAAAACGACGTACACTTTACAAAAAATGAGTCATAAACCCTAAACCCTAAATCTTATAAGCTATTCAACATGGTTAGAAAGCTCGTCCACTGTCACCTCCTCCTTGATAATCACAGTTGGTTCCCTCTTAGCCATCTTTACATTAGACACACCTCCCAAAGGGATGTTGTCAATAGCAACCAGTTGACCTTGAAAAATGTCTTTCCCAAGATCAAATTCATTTTCATTGGTCGACACCCCATATAAAAGAATTGCTTGATGCACGACTTGGTTAAAACCTCCAGCATCCATGCTAAGGACATATTCTTTCAAATTTGCAAGCTTTTGCTCCAAATCTGCTTTTGCAAAGACAACATCATCTTGGGCCAAAGTCATCTCGATCAACCTTCCCTCTAGCTCCTTCATGTCAACTGACTTTGATGCATCTCTCTTTGGCCAGTCATAGCATCGGGTCTTTCATGTGTGAATATTGGCTTCAGTATCTACTACATCGACAGTCAACTTCTTAACTTGGTCATTCAACGTTGCAATCCAAGTCTGAAAGTTTAGTTGGCCAACTCCTTCTTCAATTGTTCTACCTCTTTGGCAGACTCACGCGAAGCTTCACTATTCAACACAAGACTGATAGCTAAAGCCCTTAATTGTAACTCCAACTAGTCAGTCATGAGTTCTTCTTTGGAGGCCGAGGTGAGTGACCCTTGTAAACCCTAAATGTTTACACCTTTGTAAAATTCAAAGTTAAGAGTGAGTAGAGGACTACCTTTATTCGTCCCAACATCAGAGGTGGTTGCATGATCCATCTTCGATAATTGTCGAGGAGAATAATATTTTCTTACCTTATCCTTCTTTTATGTTCTTCTTAGCTGGTGGGGGAACGAGGTCAATGATTAGAAGTTGGGTAAAAGGTCTAGCTGAAGTGACCGACCTCTCAGCAACTACTTCCTCTATACATGCCTTCTCAGTCTTCTTTTGGAAAATCTTTCATAGAACCTCTAGGTACCCAGGACCTTGTTGAGCCATCAAGCCTGGAAATGGCAAGAAAATTTAGTAAAGTTAAAATCGACCGAAGCAATTCAAAAACAAAATAATACACACCACACATATCAACCCAGCACTATGTAGAAAGGTAAAGCTTAAAGGTTTTCTAGATAGGCATCTTCCTCAGAAACTTATCAAAAATTTCAAAAATTTTCTAGTCGTCCTCAGTCATGGACGAGCTTAGCCAGAAATGGTAATGAACAGTATCTCTTGTTCAATAAAAGAGTAAAAAGAAAATATTGACAATCAGCACGTTCGATGGTTACTTGAAAAAAAACCAGTCTTAAACTTTTTACATGATACAATATAAGGGGAAAACAGGGCAAACCCCGATTGTCTTACTAGCAACAACCAACCAGCTAGGTTGGGAGGCCGAGAACTATAATAATGAAGAAAAATGTGTGGAGAATGACGAAGACCTAACATCTCACACAAAATTCAGAAAGCTTGAAGATAAACCCAAGAATTGGGGTGAAGTTGGGTTGACACTAAGTTCAAAACACTTAAAACGCCCATGGTAAACTCATGAAAGTGTAGACGAACATGAGAATCAGTGAACAAACAACCATACATATAAAAGAAGTCTGACTCATGACCTTCTTGGCCATGACAAACGTTGGCTATAACTGAACATTTCTTGATCGCCACCACCCCTTTTTGGATATCAAGGCTAACCATCCCCATGCTAGCTACAAAAGACTCTAAAGTCTTATTCCATCTATACATAGAAAACTACTTAGTCACACTTGTGCTGACCCAGTCATGCACACTCCTATGAGAGGGATCACTCACGGTGACCTCATCGACTCTCACCGAACCAATGTTGGATGATGAAATATCCCCTTGTTGGTAGAATGACCCCCCAGAAACACTACTAGTAGACTCAGAAAAGTCAAACAAAGAAGAAATGATTACCTCGGTCAAGGATATACTTTTTGCACCTCGCCACTACTTTGGTAAGTCGAATCTCAAATATCGAACACACAAAACTAATAGAAGCAAGCTCAATGTTGGACCCTCACCTTATTTATAGTCGTGGATGGAAGCAGTTCAAAACTTGTGACCTTTCGACTCTCAACCGTTAAATCTCCACAACTTAAATCCCCATTTAGGACATACCTTAACCTACTTTAAAACTCTAAAAAACCTTCTCACAATTAACCTTAGAACTTCTGGAAAAGGAGTAGTATAAACGTAGACTGAGATCTAATTGGTCTCTCACGAGAACAACTAGTTAGCCACACTCACCATGAAAAGATAAAGGCCTCCCTACTTACAAACTCTCTAAGCCTACATGTTTTGTCGAGCTTAAGGGGGCAAGTGTATTATATGGTCAAGATGTTCATAACCATCACTGATAATTTGATGCAGACCGACAATATCTCGACCATGACCTATATACAACATGAGACATTCCAAACCAAGTATGAACCGAACACTACTTAAATCCTATAAATACTTTATTATTTTACCTTTGCACAAAATCACATGACACCTATGATAACAAAACCATAACAAATTATCAACTGACAAATTAATCATGTCAAATATACGTTTTTCTCACCATATTACAAATAGCTCCAATATTTAAGAATTAACTTTAATATCGAAATATCTTTTGTAACTATCCTCACATCAAAGACTGAAGACCGAAAACTAAAAACTAAAATAGAAGATGACAACTTAAGAGTGAGTAGTTCAACGAGTGGAGAATATCCTACCTAAACTCAATAAGAACAATTATAATAAAAATAATATTATATTTCAAAAATAATGATAAAAATAGTGGTAATTGTATGAAATAATAAAAAGTTAGAAAATAATAATCAATGTAATAATAATGATAATTTTTAAATATTAACAATGATGATAAAAGTTTTAACCATATTAAATCGGTTATTTTTACATTGGGGATAATGACCGTAATTCTAAAAAAAAAAAAAAAAA
>Ga0209700_103807_pt1 | contig 28311 bp, 18 predicted proteins | sample SiratroredBW_FD_187528 | JGI IMG/M metagenome (GOLD analysis project Ga0209700, IMG submission 187528) | Root nodule microbial communities of legume samples collected from California, USA - Siratro red BW (SPAdes) (version 2) | ecosystem: Host-associated > Plants > Roots > Nodule | place: USA... | reverse complement strand
TTTGTTATTATTTTTTTTTTTTTTTTTGGACTCTTGCTTATAATTTTGTTTTCATTTTCAATTTTGGTGTTCTTGGCACACAATGTTATGATTTCAGCCCAATACCTATAACTTAGGAACCGATTCGATGCGATATAATTATCTAGCTATTACATTTTAAAATTTTATGACGGGTCGAGATCACAACTAAATTATATTAATATGGTATATTAAATTATTATTATATTATTATTATTATTATTATATTATTATTATTATTATTATTATTATTATGATTATTATTATTGTACGATTAGCAAACAAGTACGGACATTACTTTTGGGAGGTTATGTATATCAATTAACTGCACAATATGAAAACCACTGTTTTCACTTTTCGGTTTATTTTAAGACCCAGTGATACAAGTGTTTAACATATTGTATATCCTAATTTCTAATTTATACGTAATTATTTTGATTCTTCAGTTCATAGTTTATAGTTTATATTTTATTTAATTTCTTTATTATTACTATTGTACCAACTTTAATTTCTTTAGGATATAAGTTCAAATAGTTGAAATAATTAAAAAATTTAAATATATACAATTTAATCATATAAGTTAAAGAACCCGTTTCATATAATTTTAGCATGTTATATATTAAATGTATAACCTAAACATACCAAACAACGTATTTATATGTACAATCAATTGAATAGAAAACATATATATCAATTAATTGGGGTAAGCAGTGAATGTTAAAAAAATTTAAATTCAATAAAACTGCTGAAACTAATATTGAGAAGTGGTTACAAAATAAAGTCATTTTCTGTTTCACAAATATATTGGAAAGTACTATTGAATTAATTTTAAACATCAAAATGGCAAAAGTTGGAGAAACTATCATGTACAGATCAATGGAACTAAATTTTCTGACAACCCTAATAACATCAAAATGTCAAAGCTGGAAAAGTATTGTTCTTCGCCTTACTTGCAAGGGTGTTGTTGGGTTGTTGGGTTAATTGAGGAGGAAATACTTGAAAAATCTCAAACAATGAGAATAGAGTCAAAACTCATACAAGGAAATGATATCACCTTCGGTCTAAAATTTTAAGATATTGAGTTTGTGAGTCTTTTTTTTATATGTTGTTCAACAATCTTATTTGTACTCAATGTGAGACTTAGACTCACACTTGGATACCTAACAATCTCTTCCTCAAGTGAGAGCCGTCAGGAAGACTTTCGATACAGAGATCAAACTGTACTCGTCCAAGCTGCAAACCATCGACTCTGATACCACTTGTTGGATTAATCTGAGAGGGAAACACCGAGAAGATCTCAAACAATGAGAACTGAGCCGAAACCCATACAAAAGAATGACACCACCTTCAACCCAAAATCTTAAGACATTGGATTTGTGAGTCTTCTTTCTTATATGTTGTTCAACAATCTCATTTTTACTCAATTTGATATTTAGAGTCACTTAAATACCTAATAAAGAGATGATTTGAACCTACTCAAAATTTAACTTATAGCCTTCTTCTATAAAAACTCCTTACAATGAAGTGAAAGACGTTGCCAAGTCTGCTTCAATTGGAGGCACAACATGAACCTTTGTCTATAGCCACCATGAGGTGAAAGAGAGAAGACTCTGTGAAGTGAAAGATGTGTATGTGGTATGCGAATATATAGGCACAGCATAAGTATTTATTGAAGTCATAACACCAAGTTTGAATGCAATTTCCCACGGTTGTTGATCATTTTAAATTGAAACAACACCTCCATCAGAAGCCAATAACTTTCACGACCAACTCTATGCTTTAACTATATTATCAAAGCTGAACCCTTAACTAACTATTTTCTTTCTCACCTCTACAATGACCCATGAATTCTCGGCCAAGTCTCCCTTTACTATGTGAATGAATTAAAGTTGCAAGCTAGTGTACCTACAAGGTCTTGAACTGAATGAATCTATGCTTTGTAGATGTGATCCAATGCATACATATGGACTAACAAGGGAATCGCAATTAAAAGAGGTCGAGAAACAGCATTGAAGTATCCCCAATACGTATGACACATTTTTGTTAAAGGCGTGATAAGTAATAACGATTTTTGAAACTTGTTTAAAAGGAACTTCACAATGTGTGTAAGTGCTACCCCATTTGCACCATTTAAAATATGAAAAAAAAAGCATTTCAAGGTTCTTACATTTAAAGTTTACAATGTTGATATTGGATTTTTTTTTTAATTATTTTTGTATGTTATTGTCTTTTAGGATAAGTTAGTTAGTGAAACAAAATATTATTTTGAGTAAGAGATTTGCAAAAAAAGTTATTTGAATTAAGTTTTTTATGTTTCTTTACTACGGTGTTTGTTATTTAAAATAGTTAAAACTATCAATTTATTCTTAATTTGGTCCACTTGAGTAAGACATGATGTGTAATCACGAATTTTTTATGATGATATTGAGAGTTAGAAAAGATTAAAGAAGGATATGATAATTATAAATAAAAATAAACAAAAAATATGATAACATGAAAAAGGAGGTTTTTCTTTAATGTTCATTTCTTTGTTTATAATAGCTCACTTAATATAAAATTTTAGGAAACTATAGAAATTATTTTAAATAAATATATTTGATATTCTCTAATATTCTTTGATACTCCCTTGACTATCTATCTGATATTCTCTGATATTTTCTTGATTATCTCTAATATTCTACTAATTTGTTTCTTTAATTATAATATTCATAGCTTCTTGTCATTCACCCTTCTTACTGACTTCGTTAACTGTTTTGAGAATGTCTTCAATTAGAAGGAAAATAAAAAAAGTTCTTGTAATGTCGGTCACTCCTTTCCTAATTTTATCTTTATAGGATATTTAGAATTCCAACATATTTACTCCCTTAAAAATTATGGAATATGAAATATAGACTTTATTTTTGAAAGTGAAGAAGTTACTTTCAATTTAGATAATTCTCGTGACATTTGATTATTTTTCCGACAAATAAATATTTATGGATTTTTTAATTTCTTATCAGTTATTTTATTTTTAGAATATTATATATTTTAATCTAACAACTATTGCAAGAAACATGTGTAGCCCCAAACTTGACCCAATGTGGAATACACTTAGAATGGGTTGCTAAGAAGTTGGATGACCCAACTCGCTCCCAACTTTACCGATTACCATTTGGAAGAATTTATTTAGTCTTCTAACAACTAACTAATTTCTACCACTTTTAACATCAAATCTTAAAAGCCTTTATGGCTTTGCCACTATCTAAGTCATTTTCGCGCAAACATAGGCTATATCACATTAATTACTCTTTTATAAATTATTATATCACATCAAACAATATACACATATTTATTTGTGAGATAAAAAAAATTATACATATATTTTATTGAAATTAATTTTTTTTATTAATTCTTAAAAGAAAAAAAGACGGATAATATGGAACAGAAGAGGGGGTGACATTAACCAAGCCGTAATAACGCCATTCATTGTTGGGCCCATATGTAGCTTCTGGCAGTTATTTCCTACACGCCATCATTTACTTTCTGCACCCATCACTAACAGCACCCGTCACTAATAGGTCACTAACAGGAAAAGATAAAAGATATTTCGAAATGCATTTTTTTACTAATACAATTTTGACTTCTAAAAAACCTTTTCTGAAATATATTTTTGGACTTTCTGAAATACATGGCTACATCCGATTTGCCTTCTAGAAAGTTTATTTCCGAATGAAAAAATAAGATTCTGGAATATATCTCTACACTCTCTAAATTGACTTCTGAAACCCTATTTTTGGAAGCTTATAACGTAACTAAACTGAAAAGAAATACACAATTTACCCACATCGCTTTGTCTTATTTCTAAAACAACACAAACTCCTCCGCAACAAGTCAAGTCATAGGAGAAAAATACTACCACTTACTCCGGCCACCACCACCGGAATTGCCATTACCAATAAGTGAACCACAATGCACATCCTCTTTCACATAAAATTGTGAAGACCCAATCAGAATTTTAAAAAATTGATAGGGTGCTGCAAACAGTTGATAGGGTGGAGGAAGCAATTGCCGTAGCTTCTCTATCACTGGGCTTATCACTTTCAGCCTCTTCTTAACTATAGACCCAAATACCAATAACCATAACACAAATCAACCCCGTATGAAAATGTCACTATTTGATAGAAACTTAGCATAGGTTGATTAAATGATAAAAAATGGAAATAATAATAAAAATTAATAAATATATGCTTCTATTTAGGATGAAAAAGGAAATAATAATAAATACAAGACAAAAGTTGGGTTACCAAGGCTATTTTAATGTTTTGAGCATAAGACAAGCCCCTAGATGGACCAAATCTTTTAATATTAGATTTTTGTTTATGAAAACCCCCTAAGAGACAACACAAACACATTGTGTTAATCAATAAAAATATAAGGACAAACCTTAAAGATGGGTCATCTTTGGCAAAAGCCTTTTGGATGAAAACCCGCCTGAAAGGCAACAACAAATTGAGTTGAAGGTGTCAAAATTTTACAGGTGAAAATAAGTTAAAGGTAAATCAAAGCTAGAAAGCCAACTTTAACATATAAGCCTATAAGTATTGATCAGTAAACTTCGAGACACTTGTTATATAATTGCATTTCCTTCTAATTTGTCTAATATTGTCATATTAGTGTTTAATTGAGCTTTATATTATTGAATTTTATTGGCTTGTAATGTAAATTGTAATTATTTTCAAAATACATTCTGTTTACTAAATATTTGTTTACTTCATAACTTGGTCCTTAATAGTGTGATTAATGTGATATTGATATTTATTAAAAGGCTTTTATGGAGAGATCTTGTTCATATATTTTGTCTTTAACCATTTTTTTTATGATTTTTTAGTGAAAATGGAAAAATAAATATTTTTGATAATTTCTTTCATAAGTTTAATTTATAAATTTTTAAGTCTTGACTTTAAATTGTTTTCCAATTCTTCATTTGAAAGAAAAAATATTAATGGAAGTGGTCACTTCTTACGAGAAAATCTAACTACATGGATATTATCCATATAAATTGAATAATCGATATCAGTAAATGAAAAAATTTTACAAATTTTTGAATTTTAATTATTATTTTTTTGTATATGACATTTTTATTTTCTACAACATGCACTTGTATAGGTATTAAAATCATCAATACATATCATCCTATACATATATATCGTCCTTATTTGCTCTTGTACATGCTACTAAAAATATACTCTAATATATCTTATGATACATGATTTTTTTTCCTAATAATTGTTATATCCACTATATAATTTCTAACCAAGCTTTGATATGTTATGCCTTGTATAACACAAATAATTAATCCAAAATTATAACATTTGGTAAAAATAATGAGAGATTATTAATAGGACGACAGTCTAATCCTAGACCAATTAAGAGTATTAAGCAACTTTTTTTTTAAATAAATTAATGATATATAGTATTACTAAGAATTGAAATGATTATTTCTTATTATGATATCACATTAAATACATCCATGTATCATACTATACCTTTTAATAAAATTCACTAGTGGTGATTAACAAAAAAAATTCATAGGTGATTATGTTTAAAATAAAACCTTCTATAATAAGACCAAACAATCTAATAATGATCATAATAACATAATTAATAAAGGAAAGAAAGTTTTTAACTTGACTAATTTTATGTCTATTTATAAAATTAAATTAAATTAATCCTTAATAGTATTACATTACTTTAATTAGTCGTTTAAAAACAATACACAAAACACATCTTTCAATAATTAAATTAATTTATTTGAATAAATATTTTGCAATAGCTCTATTTATGCAATATATGGAAACAATATACTTGATACAATAAGAGGGATTATATGTAATATTATTTGTTATATTTTATACTTATTTTTTTCATATTTTTATATTGAGCACAAGAATAAAAGGAAATACAATTTTTCATATATAGACATAAGAAAAATTGATCAAATCACAATATTTGAATTACTCAATAATATCAAGATGATTGTTAAGCAACTATAACTACAAAACAAAATAAAGATGAATGCGAAAAAAAATATCCGAATACATTACTTCATTTTCACATTCTTAGAAAATGCTCGCAAACCTATATTATTTGTCTTTAGTTTTTTATAGTTGAGAACAAAAATCTTGTAATATTCTTCTACAAAAGTTATATCCTTTTAAGAAAGTTTCTATTCTATATAATTTTTATCAAAATTATTCTTTAAGGTCACCTTATTTATTATTGTCATAACTGATAATTAAGAGTACCTAGAATTTTAAGTCTAAAAGAAAATTAAAATAAGACGTAAAAGATATACTTATTTTATAACCAATTTTTAATTAATGAAACTCGTTAACAATTTATTGAGAACTAATAGTGCTCTCAAATATTTAGGTTGAATTAGTATAATTCTCAATATAATTATCATTTATCAATAATATAGTACTCTCCTAAAAGGAAAAATTTGTGCTCTGCTAAATTCCCTTCTACAATTCCTATACTTTCATAGTTCCAATTTTTATTGGTTAATAACGATTAAATCTATTTAAATATTACAGTTATAAAGGTTTTCAGTGCAACAAAAAAATCTTAAACTTTGCCTAATCAAAAAACTGCCAAGACCTTTGAGCAAATTATTTCCCCGAAGGTACATACTTAGATCATTGTAATGATAATTATTAAAAAAACCATAAAAAGTTAGTGTACACCACATCACTACTTCAACCGAGAAAAAAAAAAGATAAAGCATTACAAGTAACATTTTTTTTTTAATTTTCTCTTTTACAACTTACATATATTTTATAATTTTCACTTTATCTATTTAAAGAATTTCAGAAAATAGGTTGACAATGATTTATGCAAACATGATACCTATAGACAATTTACCTAAGTAATGCAAAATTAAAAGTCCTGCACCACCAAAACATGATTAAGAACAAAAGAAAACCATACATAAAGGATGCAGATAAAGACGTTTCAAAGTAACTTGAACCATCCAAAATTAAAAGAAAAAATCTAACTTATAATATATTAACAATTTTGATAAGATAGTTTACTTGAATTTAAATGACTTATTTGATCCGACAATATATAAAATACAAACTGATTTTTATCTACTTTATTTACAAAACATATTACTTTAATTTTAATACTATAATACAATAAATTAATAAAATTATAACTAAATAATTTTATAATATACATAAGATAAATCATATAATCCAAAGAAGAAACAGCTGAAGGTCTAGTGATAAAGTCTGCATCACATTACATCAATTATCTATGAATTAGACAAGCTGCAGAATAAACTAACAACTATTAAAAAGGAAATCACAAAAACGTTTCCTTCTTGGTCATGCATAGTTAAAAGCAACAAATACTACAAAAGAGCAAAGAGAATAATAATGATATTAAAAAAACCCAAAATCAGAAAACAAACTATAACACTAGGTAAGCCCCACCAAGTACGAGTCTGATGCTGAAAGGCCATTTAAAATACGAAGCCTAATCACAGCAGAATTTTCCAGGAAATGAAAATTCTGCACCTCAAACATCCATGATTCACAGGGTGCTGTTCAAAATATCAGCAACCAGTAAGAACAAAATAAAGTTGGTGGGGTGTGGTTATCAATTTTGTCCTCATATGTGAATGTGGCGAAGCTTCAGTAACCGACCAAGATAGAATATCTGATGGGGTTGTACTTATCAGTTCAGGAAAAGAAAGAAAGCTAATGGGAATCTCTAACTGCCGGAACTGTCGAACTGACACAATTCGAAGTGAATGTTAACTGAATCAATCAAGCAAGAGAGGTCTATGGTTTAAAAAGTTTCTTTAATTGTTCAATATGAGACTTTATAATAGTTCTCAAACACTAAGCGAAAGAAGGACTAATCAAAGAGATGCTAATGCAGATTCTAATATCAGACATGAATTTTTTAATCTTAACCATTCAGAAGAAGGGCCTCATGGGACAAGAGGGAGAGGAAGAACCTGGTCCTGTGTTGTTGTTATCTTGTTGTGTCTGAGAAGAAGCACCGGGTTCGTGATGGAACTCTTGATGAGATGGATTCACAAAGGGAAGTTGTGAATGCAAAAGAAGATTATTGTTGGGGTCTAGATCATCCCACACGGGACTCCCAGGACCCCAACCTGCAGGAATTGTGTTGAACCATTCTCCCCAAACCAGTTCCTGAGGCTGTGAAACTCCTTCCTCGGTTTCAGCATTCTCTTCTGCTAATGTCTCAGTTGGTGGCATGTCCTCACTCTCAGTGTTGGTCTCTTCTGGAACTGGCTCAGGTTGTTGCTTTGTGTTCTGGCTTGATGTTGAGGTTGAACCTTCGTTGGAAGAAGAAGCAGGAGCAGGTGTGGATGGTTCTGCTTTATCTTTGTTAAGGAAGAGTTCAGGGAAATTGAGCTTAGCATTTTCTCCTCTGAGCTTAAAGGCTTCACGATCATAAGCCATAGCAGCATCTTCAGCAGTGTCGAAGGTTCCAAGCCAAAGGCGAGTTCTATTGCGAGGGAGACGAATTTCAGCGACCCATTTGCCCCAATGGCGCTGCCTCACTCCCCTATAGAGCTTGGTGGCATTCAAAGGCTGTGCTTGAGGCCTTAACATTGGTCTCCCTTCATGCCCTGACTGGTTCATCATCATCATCATCCTCCCTCTTGGACTCAAATTGAGTGCGTCATTCCAATACTGAAGAAGCTGCTGCTGGTGCTGATACTGCTGCTGTTGGAGCTGTTGGTTTATGGTGGGATCTGGGCATAGGAATGGTGGATACCCCATGTTCTGTTGGGATCCAAACGATATCATTTGTTGCGTTGGCTGAAGAGGGGGACGAAAAAGAGGCAAGTTTGTGGTTCCAAATGAGTGTGGGAATGATGGCATTGGGTGCTGAGAGCCTTCAAAAGCGAAAGGAAACACTATTCTTGATGAAGGAGGTTGGAGAGAGAGCATAGAGGACGATGATGAAGAAGGTTGTTGATTGGGGTTTTGGCGTTCGGGGCTGCGGATTTTCTTGAGAGGCCTTTGTGAGATAGAAGCATCATCAAAAACTGGCTTCCACTGTCTCCTCCCTGAGCTCAAATCCACACCCTTTCCCTTCTCTTTCTCCGAATCATGGCCTTCACTTTCACCAAACACTTTGTGATGAGGGGTCTCTTCAACACCCTCTTTGCTGGACTTTCCACTGTTATACGCCATGACCACCACAAAAGAAAAGACAGAAATTTGAAGTATTGGGTGTAATTAATTAATCTCCGATCAGAATCAAAAACAGAATCGGATGGCAAAGGTGGTAGCTTTGGAAAGACCCATGTGAAAATGTGTTGTGTGTAATGAATGAATAAGCAAAATAGAGAGTGGTATATTGTGTGATGATGGGTGTGAAGGTTTGAGTTGAGAAAGAGAGAGAGAGAGGAGACAGCAAGTGGCGGAAGCAGGGGAGTGGAAGGGGTTTATATGGGAGAAAGCAGAAAGGGGTTGAAATCAAACTTTTTCAAGTTAATGCAGCAAAAGTTGGACAGAATCAGTAACAGGTCTCGTCAATGGTTGCCTTGCGTGGGTCCCACGCGCTTCTTCTTTTGCTTCAACATCTATCTCTGACTCACCTCACTTCACTGGTTGTGTTGTGAGGTCCGAGGGAAAAAACAGTTATTAACTGTTTCTGTCAGTGCCATGGTGCGGCAAACAGGGATTTTTTTTTTTCCTAACTCTATGAACCCTGTTGCATTCAGTTTCCTATCTTAAACCGTGCTATTGTGGAGAAAATACTATGAATATTACGTTGAGAAAAGTTTGAAAAGTGTGTCCCTCAAGTGGCTTCAACCCTGGGTCCGACACAGGTGACATGGGATGGAACCAAACGCATGTTTATGTGGTTTCTCTTTGATAAAAATCATGTTGTCATTAACACAAAAATAAAATAAAATAGAATCTTATTTAGTCTTCTTATTAGAAGAGACTTCTGCCTTAAGGAAAGACATGTTAATGTGGCAGCTCTATGGCACTTGATGAAAAGACGGGAAAACATATTAATATGATAACTCACTATTCTTGCTATGGTGGAAGTGGAGTGTTTGTGTGAGGTGCTTTATAGGGTCAGATTCTAATAATGCTATGTCTGGTTTGTGAATGTAAAAATGTCTTTCCAAACTTGTTTGGTCATTTATTGAAAAAGAGGGAATACCATTTCAGTTCATAACAAGGTGATTGTTGCCTACTGTACCCTTTAATTATATATATATATATATATATATATATATATATATATATATATATATATATATATATATATATATATATATATATTCATTTTGTTATATGATTATTTTTTTTAATAGTTAAAAATAAATGAATTAAAAAAAGCACTTAAGGAGTGCACTAGCTTGTTTACAAAATGATATACCATGAAGTGAAAGATCAAGGATTATAATGTAGTATCACTTTACAAAAAACATAAATGAAAAAGAAAAGTTGAACACCTAGCGTAATTCTACGTAGCCCATATAAGTGATTGTAAACAATGAGTCTAATACAATAGACGCTTCCACACCAGTACTGTCCCTTGTAGCCTTCGTGTATTCCAATCCCAATATAGTGGTATGTCTTCGATTATGGCCTCATATCTCAATTCAAGTACCTGCAAAACACTCTAGTGCACTAATAAAGTTAAAGTACTAACCCTTTGGTTCAAACCCCACTACACTCCTCTAACACAATCACCTGAGCTAGTCCAGTATATCAAGACACTTAAGAGGTGCAAAGTGTCAGTCCGAATATGAGAATGTAACTCTCTTAAACTTACGCTTAAGCCAACTCCAACCATTGAGTTGAGCTAGAGTAAAAATCTCTGTAGCCTCTACTAACCCTATGTTAAATACAACCTTATTCCTATTTGTTACATATTCATGACTTTTATGTGAGTGAATTTTACGCTACACTAAATTTAAAAAAAAAATATTAGTTTTATAATTATATTTAATAATTTTTTTATAATTTAATATACACTTTTATTTCAATAATTATTATAATAATAACTTTTTTCAAAAAAAGGTCTTATGGATTTTTTAGCTTAGTCATCGAGTTTTCTTGTACAAAAATATTGAATACAATTTTTTTATTATATAAACTATCTTTTCAATACTATGTGCATTCAATATATGAAGTTTCATCATATTAATTTTACTAATTTATAATTCTAATAACTCATAATTATCTTTGTTAATCATATTCTTGATCGTGGCTAAAAGGTTAGTAGGAATAGTTAGACAATAAGTAAAATCACAAGTTTTAAAGGGAGTTACAGTTGAAAAAAAAAATAGATAGATAAATATTTTTCAATTTGCAGATGATACTTATTTTTTTGCGAGGACAAAATTCAAAATGTTGTAATGATGAAATGCATTTTAAGATGTTTGAATTAGCATTAGGGTTAAAAGTGAACTTCTATTAGAGCAAATTGAAAGGAATAAGGGTTAAAAAGAATCAATTAGAACGATTTGCCACTATTCTGAATTATACAAAAATATCTTTAACCTCCACATATTTAGGGATTCCTATAGGGGGAATCTAAGAAAGAAAAATATGCGAGAAAGTGATTCTAAAAATCTGAAAAAGATTACCAAGGTAGAAAGATAGGCAATTATCTTTTGATGGTAGAGTTAGTATGGTTAAATTTGTTATTACTTCCCTCCTGTTATTCTTTCTATCTTTCTTCAAAGCCCAAAATCTTGTATTAAAGGAAATTAAGAAAATATAAATATATTTTTGGGATTAAACATAAAAGAAGTATAATTATTTAAGAAGGCACTTTAGTAAAGCGGAAGTGAAGATTTGCAATCAAAAACCAAGGATTGTGGAGGAGGTACTAAAATTAAATTTTGACATGGCAAATGGAAGAGAGAAATATGTTATGCTAAAAAAATAGCCCACATTGTATAGTAATTCCAACTTAAAGCAAGCTTTGGTGTCGAAGATGGGTTCTTGGAATAATAGTAGTTGGGGATGAAAAATGAAATGGAGGAGGGACTGGTTTGAGTAGGAAATACCTCAGATCATTGTATTGGGTAAGAATTATCACAACATATACCAACAATACAGGGACAAGATACATGGAATGGAAAGGAGATGACTCTAAGACATTTACAATTAAATTTGCATATGACATTATAAAGAATAATATGATTAGGGATCCAAATGACTTTTTCATATTAATATAGAAAATAAAAGCAATTCCAAATGCACTACACTTTGTATAGAGAGTGGGACTGAATTACATTGCCACAAAAGATAATTTAAGACATAGAGGAATACAAATATCTTGATGTTTGTCATGTGTGCATCAACCAAAGAATCAATACACTTATTTTACGAGTGTATGGTAGCTAATCAAGTTTAGAACTTATGTGATAAATGGATAGGATTAATAAAATCCAACATAAGCAATATAGACAACACTATGTTATTTATGCCTAGATTAAATATAAAATGTAATATATTACGAAAGATAATATGGGTGGCATTGATGAGAAGTATATGAGGTCAACAGAACACAATCTTTTTTAGAAATGGTACAATATACAATAAGGAAACTTTTGGGATTACATAGCTAAAAGCTTGGACATGGATCAAAAATAAAATACCAAAAGCAATTTTCCCATATTCTGATTGGTGAATATGTCCAAAATCATGCATTCAAGCTATTGTAAAATAACTTTTAAGCATGACACACTTTATCATAAGTATTCTCACTTTGAAACTCAAAACACGAACATGAGAGTAGTGTCGAATGTCCTAAAGATGAATTAGATGTTTCTGCCATTACAATTGTAAGCATAAGAAAGTGTTTGGAAACATTTGGAAATGTGGTTCGATAGGCTATGCTACATAGGACCTAGTCTTTCCAACAACTTGGGTAGGAATTGTTTTCTCATATAATTGATTAACAACATCATATGTTTATTTAGGTACAACTTTGAAATCCAAGTAGGAAAATTCAATTAATTCTATATCATATACTTGAACGTGCACTACAAGAAAAAAGCTATTTAGAGACCAATATTTAGCTACTAAATGAAATGGTTGCTAATTGTGACCAAAATAGTCACCAAATTAAATTTTAGTTGCTAAATAACTATAAAAATAAAAGTAATGATTGAATTTAGTAACCAATTAAGTCAAATAATTGGTATCTAATTAAGTTAGAGACTAATTTAGAATATAATGGTATAGGTCACTAAAACCTTGGTAGTTAATGTTAGATACCAATTATTTGACTTAATTGGTCACTAAATTCAATCATTACTTCTATTTTCTAATTATTTAGCAACCAAAATCTAATTTGGTGACTATTTTGGTCACAATTAGTAACCATTTCATTTGGTAGCTAAAACTTGGTCTCTAAACAATCTTTTTCTTGTAGTGGTGGGTGTTAAATGTTTTATCGCTTCTTCTTCAATAATTTCACTATAACATCTAAAGGTAGTAAAAACAATTCCTTTTCCTAGTGATATTTTTTTATGTAGTAGTTTTAAGCATTCATATAAAAAAGAAAGAAGTATACTTGCCAAACTAAGTTAAAAGGAATATATTTATAGTGAAGTCAATTTCAATTGAAAAATATAAAGGTAAAGTGTTGGAAAACAAAATATACCAATCTTAACCTGAAGACAAAATTCATAAGATACACTAAAATACTCTTCCAAAATATATATATATATATATATATATATATATATATATATATATATATATATATATATATATTAAGTAGAAGATATCTTTAAGGGACTATATAAGTAGATTTAAAAAGTTTTTTTTTTTACTGATACATGATGTTACAAACTTGTATGTCAATTTAGTTTGAAAGATTGAAACTTATGAATTTGTAATTTTTGTTACATGTTTTGACTAAAGAACTTAGATCTTTTTTATATCGATATGTAGTTGTATCTTTCTTTTACATTTTTTTATATTTTTTATATGGATCAGGACATCCAAATGTTCTCTTCTTTTTATTCATACTTTATTATGAAAATAAAGAGAAAAACAAAGATGAACAAAGGACATGAGAATGAAGATATTATCTATGTTCTCTTCTTTTTTATTCATACTTTATTATGAAAATATAGAGAAAAACAAATATGAACAAAGGACATGAGAATGAAAATATTCTCTCTATTTTTTTTTTGTTTGTATTGATCTAAAACAAAGAGTTGAATATATAAATAATGTACCCATTCTAGGTATAGATAAAGAAAGAAAATAAATAAAAATATTACAACCTGATATTGTCATAAAACATAAAATAAATAGAATTGATGATAATTTGATTATTGTCATAAAGACAAAATCAAATAATTAATATTTCTTTCCTTCTATCAATTTGATCCTATCATACAAACAAAATCACTAAATTGATATTAGTTTCATTCTAGAAGCCTTGTATCCATATCCTCGGAAAACTCCGCAAGTTGGGGAGCAAATATTGATGAGACCCAACTTGGAACAAATATTCTTGAAAGATTGAGGACCTAAGGCCTTGGTAGTTGCTCTGTGGTGGAAACAGGAAGCAAATGGATAAGACCCTTATTCAATTTTTCTCTAACAATGTGACAATCTATTTCTATATGTTTCATACGGTCATGAAACACTGGATTTGCTGCAATGTATCTTGTTGAGTCATTATCACAACATAAAAGAAATGGTTGCTCAAAAGGAACTTTCAAATCTTGAAGAAGATAGACTAACCATTGAATTTCACATGTAACAGTGGTCATGGCCCTGTATTTAGCTTCACAGGAAATCTTTGATATTGTTCATTGCTTCTTTGATTTCCGAGATATAAGGGAATTTTCAAAATACACACTAAAACCGATCACTGATTGTCTTCGATCACTACAGGTGCCCCAATCACTATCACAAAAGGCTTTTAGATGGGCAGAACTGCCGGAAGAGAAAAATAGGCTAAGACTTGGAGCTCCTTTAATATACTTGAGAATTTTAATTGCTACATTATAGTGAGCAATTGTAGGCATATCAAGAAACTGAGAAAGTTGATGAACAAAAAAATGTTATGTCAGGTCGAGTGTTAGTGAGATACATAAGTCTTCCAATCAACCTTCTATAGGCATGAACATTAGTGAAAGGCACACTTCCAGTAGAAGACAATTTAACAAGATTATCCATAGGAGTGACTGCAGGTTTGCAGGCTAAAAGCCCTGCATCTGTTAACAATTTCAATGCATATTTTCTTTGATTCATTATTATCCCTTTCTTACTTCCTGCTACATCAAAACCAAGAAAATATCTTAAATCACCAAGATCTTTGATCTTGAATGTCTTATTTAAAGCTTCTTTGACTCGTTCAATCTCTTCTTTACCATTTTCTGCCAAAATTATATCATCAACATACACCAATAATGCTGCAAAAGATCTTTTAGAAGAATTAATAAATAATGAATAACCATTCATAGATTGAGTATATCCCGTAGAAATAAAAAAGGATGACAATTTAGCAAACCACTCCCTACTAGCTTCCTTAAGGCCATATAAAGCCCTTTTTAATTTACAAACTTGTCCTGGTTGAATAGAAGTCAATCTAGGAGGAAACCATATATACATTTTCTTTCAACTCTCCGTGTAAGAAAGCATTATTTATATGTAACTGCTTCAGCTCCCAATTATATATAGAAGCTAGAGAAAGGAGCAATCTTATAGTGGTCATCTTTGCTACTGGAGAAAAAGTTTCAAGGTAGTCAATGCCCTCTGTTTGTGTGTATCCCTTCATCACTAATCTTGCTTTATATATTTCAACAGTTCCATCAGCATTATACTTTATTTTGAATATCCATTTTCAACCTATGACAGTTTTATTGGGAAGAAGAACAGTCTTCCATGTTTGATTTGACTCCAAAGCAGATATCTCACACTGTATAGCCTTTCTCCAACAGTCATATTCCACAGCTTCAGAATAAGTGTTTGGCTCAACATGTGACGAAATAGACATAACAAAAGATTTATAAGAGGGTGATAATTTATTATAAGAAAAAAATTGAATTCAAAGGAAATTTAACTCTAGAAGATGTATTGGAAACGTTGAGATTACAATGATAATCCTTTAGATACTCAGGTAGTTCTTTAGTTTTGGTACTCATTCGAATTGACTGTGTTGTTTCATGATTTTCATTGAGGTTTTGGTCTCTATGGGAACAAACTTCTTCGGGGATATGAATGTCAGATTCATTGTCATTATTAACATTATTTTCAATATTATCACATGGTGCAAAAGTGACTCGTGATAACTGACTCAAAATAGGTTGATCTTTAATAAAAACATTTTGATTATCAATGTTTGAACTGTCAAGTTCATTACTAGTATCTTCAACCCTTTGATATGGAAAAACATGTTCATAGAAGACAACATCCCTAGACACAAAAATTTCTCTTGATTAAATATTCAACAAAATATATCCTTTTGTCCCCCTTTTAAAATCAATAAAAACACATTTTGATGCCCTTGGATCACATTTACTTCTATTTGTTGACAAAGTGCTAGCATAGCATAAAGATCCAAACACCTTTAATTGATTAAAATCTGGTGAAGTTTTGTAAAGCATTTCATGAGGAGAAAAATAATTTAAAACAGGTGTGGGAAGCATGTTTATAATATGCGCAACATGTATCACAAAATATGACCAATAAATTTTAGGTAAATGAGATTGTGTCATGAGAGCTCTTGTTACATTTAATAAATGGCATGTTTCCTTTCAACTACACTATTTTGTTGTGAAGTATTGACACATGAAGTTTGATGTATAATTCCTTTATTGATAAAAATATTAATCATGAAAAATTCAGATCCAGTATCACTTCTTATTACTTTTATTGCTGTCACGAATTGTGTTTGAATAAAAACAACAAAATCTTCCAAAATCTTAACAACTTCAGATTTTTGTTTTAAAGGAAAAACCCATGTGTACCTTGAATAATCATCAACTATGGTCAAGAAATATTTATGACCATGAATTAATGATAATGAGTATGGTCCCCACATATCAACATGAATCAAATCAAAATATTTTTTAGATTTAGATGTACTAAGAGGAAAGGAAAGTCTTTTTTGCTTTGCAAAATGACAAATATCACAAATAAAAATGTGTTATATTTAACAAAAGGAAATTTATTTTTGATAACATCTAAAGATTTGTTTGGAACATGTCCTAACCAAAAATGCCAAAGGATTTCAAGATCACTAGCAGTAAAATTTACAGTATTGGTGATATGTGGAGATTTGATAGGTTTGATTTGAAGGTTTTGATAAGAAGGGACCCTTAGTATGTAAAGTCTATCTTGCATCTCAGCTGATCCAATCACTTTCAAGCAGTTTTTGTCCTTCATGTGACAATCATTAAAATAAAAAATAATCACACAAGACAAATTATCAATTAACTTTGCTATTGAAAGAAGATTAAAAGTGAAGTTAGGAATATGCAAAACATTATCTAGAACATGATCTTGATTGATAAAAACACTTCCAGAATAATTTGTAATGACTTGACTTCCATTTAATAATTTGACAGAGATAGGATTAATTTGATGATATAAAATGAAATGAGTCAAGGATGAACAAATATGATTAGTAGCACCCCTATCAAGAATCCAAGAACTAAAGAAAGAGAGAAATTTATTATCAGTGTGTTGTTGTGTTGGAATGAATGAAAAAGATTTGATTAAACTGTTGTAAAAGGGCTAACATGTTTGATACTGCTCAAGAGTAAAACCAATTTGCTAAGAGTGTATCTCTGACCTTGAACCTTCATGGTTGTGCTGATTATTATTAAAGTCTGCTTTATGATTTTTAAACTTGAACTGAGGTGGAAAACCATGTTTTCTATAACATGTATCAATCACATGTCTTGTCTTTCCACAATGACTGCAGACTTTAGAAGTATATCGTCTTCCATAACTACTTCTGTTAGTATCAATCATTGCCTTTGACTGATCACCAAAAATTTGTCTCTCTTGTTGCGTACCGAGAGAACAAATCATATGTTGTTGAGAACTAACATGATAAGTTGAACTAAAATCTTGTGAGGGATCAACAATTTTGGCCATGATAAATGTAGCAACCAGAGCTCTAAATCTGATACCATATTATAAAAATAAAGAGAAGAACAAAGATGAACAAAGGACATGAGAATGAAAATATTCTCTCTGTTTTTTTGTGTATTGATATAAAACAAAGAGTTGAATATATACAAACAATATACCCATTATAGGTATAGCTAAAGAAATAAAATAAATAAAAATATTATAACTTGATACTGTCATAAAATATAAAATAAAACAGAATTGATAATAATTTAATTATTGTCATAAAGACAAAATCAATTAATATTTTATTTTCTTCTATCAATTTGATCCTGTCATAAAGATAAAATCACATAATTAATATTAATTTTCTTTTAAAAACTTTGTATCCATATCCTCTTATATATTTTTTAAGCTTTCTATCCATATCCTCATTAATACTTTTTATTAATGAGAAAAGAAATATATTGCCTATATATAATTTTTTTTCATAAATTAACTATGGAACCCTTATGCTTTGATACTTACTAATGTATTACCATTATTTGGCTGTGTTTACATACACCAATCCCAAATTATGAAATTTATGATTTGATTATTTGTTACGCGACATGTGTCTTGGCGCCTTCTTTTCTCGAATTCTCGTCCCCCACCACTCAATATTCTCGACCTAATTAAATGAAAAGAAAAAATGAAGAAGAAAAGAAAAAGCTCTATTATATTGTTTCATTTATTTCCTTCTCTCTCTCCCCGTGTCTGCGTTTGTGATGCTTAGAAAGTTAGAAATCATCCATATGTTTTGTCTCTCTGCTTTTTTGCTATGTATGCATCCATGCATGCATGAGTATACCTCAAAGGGTCTTCAAGTTACGTAGACAGGGAAACAATGGTGTCGGGAACACAACACCTTTAATTACATCACCTTTCAATTACTACAGCATAGACAATTAACTGTTCAATTCCGGCATTCTTGCTTTCCACTGAATTTATCTACCATAATATAAAAAAGACAGAGGAGGGACATCTTAAATTACAGTTTAATACATTTTTTACTATATAAGTAAACTTTAATCACTAGTATACTACATAACTATACGCATTATACTATATAACTATAAGCATATCTAGTGTAAATTGTTTAACCGATTAATTATGGAGTGATAAATTATTTTTTAAGTTATCAAAGGTAGCATAAATAAATAAAAAATTAATAATAATAAGAGCTACTCATTAAAATATTGAAAAGGATGTGGCATAACAAATTTTATTTAAAGTGAAATATACAACTTTGTGTTGCCTAGAGGAATCATCGTAAAGTAACTTTGTCAAAAGTTAGTTATGTGTGTTAATAATTAAAGAAAATGGTGAGCCAACTTTAAAATTGTTTCTGTATTAAGTTAATACTGCCATTATATAAAATATGTAAAGAGAGGGTATTTTCATGGAGAATTATATCTAAAGAAATATCATTTTTCTTAACCAAGAAACAAGATTATTCAACAGCCTCATGCATTGCCTAATAAAAAAGCAGCTTGATGTACCAAACTTAAGCATCAATTTGAATTGAAAATATGGAGTGATTTATATTGAGTCTTTCTCTCCTCTCTTCTCTCCCCCATAAACAATAGAAGTGCTTTTACTCTGTTAAATATAAACATTATAGAGTTGCTATATTATTTTAGAGAGAAAAGTCAATATATTAATTATAATATAATTAGAGAAATATGATATTTACAATAATTTATAAAACATGTTATACAACATTTTTCCCCTTTGTCTATGTCATGTAGATAACGTATTAGATATCACAATGACATAGATAAATGACAGAAAAAAATATAAATTATTTTATATGTATAGAGATTCAAATAACTATACTAGTCCAAGAAATAAAATATAATTAAGTATTTACATATTTATAAATATACTATTATAATTATTATAAAATCATAGTCTCTTTTACCTTGTATTGAGATTATCATAGTAATTAATATCGAACTTCATATCAATAAATATAACCATCAGGACATCAATATTATTTACATTTTATACTAAACATTATACACATTTTTTGTACAGAGATAATGAATATGATAAATTACTATTGAATTAATTTTATCAAATATACAATACCTATCAACTACATATCAATGTTTAAAAGCAGTTTGTCAAACTTAAATTTTTTCAAATATTTATTAAGTTTGTCTCAACGGAGACTAACACCTAACTCATTAACATCGACCTCAAAATTTTATATCAAGGCGTGCATTTACTATAAAAAGTGATGATACAAGAGCTTTTTTGTTTATCATCACATTATATTTTATCTATGTGATTAAATCATTAGTTAGAATATTTTTTTTTTATTTTAATGAGTATGTATTTAATATTACATAATATCATCTAAATATTTTTACCACACAGCTAAAAGGGAAACACACACATAAAGGGGTTATACACCCAGGAAGGGTGCAACACCCTCACAGATCAAAATATCTCACTAGGTGCCTACACCCAACCATATATTTCAACATTTTATTTACAATATCATTAAGGTTTATACAACATATATACATCACAAATATAATTATATAAACACAAATTCCTTAATTATACACAAAATTATCATACATAGTGTTGCTTAAACAAAAGATTCTCACTTGAATGATAAGATTCTTGCTTGAGCAATAATTCTTTCCAAGAAAAATAATTCTTTTGCTTTGATATTCACTTGAAGAAGAACATATCACTTGAGTGAAGATCACGCTGAGAAGAAAACTTAGTCTCACTTTCATTTTCACTTAAGTGAGTATATATCATTTGAGCAAAAATACCAAAAATCAAAATTTACAAAAAAATGAAAAATAAATTCCTCAATCCATTAAAATAATCTAAATTATCTCTTAATCTTTCATCATAAATAAAATTGATACATGTTTTATGTTTCATAGAATAAGTAATTATTTCTATTCTTAATTACCTGTCTCAAGTCTCAATTGCATTTAACATAAGTCAGGTCTTTCAATTGATAAATGCAAATTGATAACACAAAATGATCTTTTATAAATGGTTTTTCAATTCCATTTTAACTCCAAATGCTCTTTCAAAATTCAAATACAAAAGCAAAACAAGATCTGTATCCTAATTTATTAAAAACATTACAAATGTTTCAATCAAATTCTATTTCCGACCTCAACATCAAATTCAAAGGCTCGTTTCATAATGATTTACTTTCAAAAGCTGATTTCCTTTACTTTCAAAACAACATGTAAGCACTTCAACCTTATAACAGTTCAATCATATATAAATTCAAATCCATCAATCATAATACACATTTTGATTTCAACAACTAACAATATACTGACCTCTCATACCACTATAAAAAAACTAAAATTACCGACAAGACAAATTCATCAGAAACATCCAAAATCCATCGTATTTATCGATGTATTTTCGACGAAAATAAAATCCGTCGATAAATTGATTGTAGATAAATTGACCGATGAATTTTTTTAGTCCATCGGTAATTATAGACGAGTTTATCCGTCGGTAAATTCGTCGATAAATCGATGATTATTAATTTTATTATAAAAATTAATATCTGTAATTAGCGAAAGATTAAATCCGTCAATAAATTTGTCGATAATGATATTTTACTGATAAGATTTCAGAAATAAGATTTCATCGATAATTTAATTTTTTCTTATAATGTATCCAATTAAAATAAAATAAATATAATAACTCTCTTTACATTTATTCTGAATCCTTAAAAGAAAATTTTCATAATCAAGCTAGGTTAGAAAAGTTTTTAAGTTACTTCGAAGCACTTACTACTAGGAACCTTATGTACAAACACATTACTAATCTAGACCAATAAATATTAATTTAGTTGGTTTAGGTCTAACATCCAAGATCTATGCAACCCACACAAAAAAGATAATTTTGAGATATGAAAAAAAAAATACTCTAAAGCACGTTGTGATAGAATCGGATTGTCCTAATCTCTTAAATTTTCTATAAAATGTTACCTTCCATTTGAAAAAATATTAAAAAGAAAAAAATTTAAAGAAACACTCAAAATTATAAAATAAAATTTTTAAAAAATGAAAATTCTAATTTATATATTAAACGTAACTTAAAACTTCAACTTTTGGTCTTCTTAGAACTGTCTTAACATCAAAGTTGGATTTTACAACATCTATATTAGTTATTTAATTTAATCCAAAATCAGATTATAAACTAGATTTCAGCCAGAAATTTTAACTTAGCTTGAGACTGAGTGTTCACGGACAGCATGTTTACAATATTCAGTATAATTGGCATGCTAAATCATGCTTAATATTTTTACTTTGAGCTTTCATATATTTATTTTAACTTGCTCTAAATTATTTACTATTCTTCTTTCACAATAATCTGCACAGCTAATGAAAGACCAGCTAATCCTAATTGGATTGATAAAAAAGTTAATAGTTGAAGAGAACGAATTAACGATTAATATTGTAACATTTATAATTTGTTTTGCATTCTTAAATAAAATTAACAGTTCATTCCTTTCAAGAACTGTTAACATTTTTTACTTTATAACTCACTTTAGAGGAGCATGGTTCTCGAAATTATCTTATCATCTCCCTCATTCTCAAAGATGAGTCTTCTACATCATGCGTGAGTCTTTTACACAATTCTTTCTCGTCTCACCAGATTGATCGTATCTTCAAAAAGTTTATGCAATCATCTTCCCTATCGTCAAATGATACACCTTCTTGCAAGAATAATGGTAAATACAAAAAATAATATATGAAAAGGTCGGTTAACACATGCAAGCAACTAGATGATTTTCTCTAACATGATCAATAAAATAACTTTACTTCTCCTGATTGTCGATGATTAATTACAAAAATCTGATTATCAATTTATTTAATTATTTCTCCTGATTGATCTCATTCTTACCAAATTGACTAAACTAATTAAAAATAGGGTTGCGGCTGTATCTATCAAAAACAACTTCAAGAAGACAAACAACAAAGACCCAAATCTCTAAACTTATGTAGAAAATAATCAGAAGGTCATCTTCACATTATAACAATCAATCCTGCAAGCATGTCTGTTGAAAATGAAAAAAAGGTATTTTGAATTGGTCAAAGTCAAACATACGCATGAAGAATAGATTAGCAAAGAAAGACCAAGAAAAGAGTTTATTTTGTATTTGTTTGAGAATAAGATTTGAAGTGGGTTAACGATACAGTGTGTGAGGTAGGACAGTGGAGTTTTGTGTCTGGTAAAGGATCCACGTAATGCTCCATCTTTTCACTTTCGGTGCCATGCAAAGAGTTTCAAACAATAAGCCCTTAGATATGGTTGTCGTTACAAAGTAACCACCACAAGGGTGTCCCTCAAAAACAGGTCGGCGATAATCCGCACGCGTGGGCTCCACACTAAATCTCTATCATTTGTTCTTTTACTGTAATATTTGTGTGTATTTTGATAAATTTTATTCTTCTTGCTCCCGAAGCCCTATCTCCTAAATTTAGATGCTATTCTAATAAGAGTTATACTAACGTGTTTTTATGTCTTTTTTAGTATTCAATCACTAATCTTTCAGCACGGATTAAAAAGCTTTGTAAACGAATTTCCATATTAAAAGTAGGATGATAGAAATTATGCAACATTAATTTTGAGGATTTATGCAAAGTCGGTTACAAAGCACTCAAAAGTTAGAATAAATACTTACTAATGGATAGAATTTTACAATCGAAGTTATAAACTTTGTTGTGCTTGAGGATGTCATTGATGCCTTTAATAGTAATAATAATAAAATATTTACCTATTAAAAAACTATGCGTTTTCTATACGAATTAGAAATTACTTTTCCTTTCAATTCTTATATAGAGTTTTTTATCTACTAAACAATAACCTTAATCAATGTAGTGTGATAGACTTTCGGCTTCAAATTGGTTTTTTTGGAAGTCGCAGGAGAGCCCTGCAGATAAGGAACATATATAGACGTCTCAAGAGAGCCATGCCCGGACAAAACAATCAACTACCAATAAAAGAAAGGAGCACGGAAAAACTGAGCAACGCCATTTTTCTCCTTACATTTTCCGAAAGACATTGGGCAAAAGGAAATGTGGATGTTATTCCAAAGATGGAAGAGATTAATCCAAAAAGTATTCATCTCAAGCAAAAGCATTAGAAAGAGAATAAATGGATTTCTTATAATATATGATGAGAAGATTATGATTTGTTAACAAGTGAATTAATTGGATTAGCATGTGTCTCAAATAAGCTATTGTATTGGTACTGGTCAATGGTAGTCCGACAAAAGAGTTCAAACCTAAAAGGGCTTTGACAAGGGGATTCCTTAGTCACATTTTTGTTTCTAATCGTGGCAGAAGGTTTGGCAGGTCTGGTGAGAAAAGCTACAAGGATTGGAGTATTAGAGGGGATCAAGGTGGGCGAAAAAGAGGTAGAGGTAACATTGTTACAATTTGTAGATGACACCCTGTTTGTATGTCAACCAAAATATCAAAGTATCTTAGCGATTAAGGTCATATTACGCAACTTTGAGGAGTTTCGAGTTTAAGGGTTAACTTCTATAAGAGTCAAGTTGGAGGGGTTGGAATCTCAGATGTGGATATGACAATATTTTCTAAATGCTTAAATTGTAGTAGAATATTGTTTCCATTTAAGTATCTTGGTGTTAGCATAGGAGGGAATCCTAGGAAAGTGGAGTTTTGGAGACCAATTGTTCACAACATTGAATCTAGGCTCTCTATGCGGAAGGGTAAAATATTATCTATAGTAGAAAGACTTTGTATGATCAAATCAGTGATTACGGCATTGCCATTGTTCTATATGTCCTTTTTAAAAGCCCCCAAGTTAGTATGCAAGACCATTAGGAAAATACAATCTAAATTCCTTTGGGAGTGGAACTCTGAAGGGAAGAAAGTCCATTGGGTTGCATGGAATAGGGTGTGCAGGCTAGAAGATGAGGGGGGGTTGGGAGTTAAGGACGTACGTAAATTCAACTATGCATTATTGGCAAAATGGAAATGGAGATTGGGGATGGAGGAAAAGGGTGAGTGGAGAAACATAATAAAGTCCATATATGGAAATTGGAGGGAAATGAGAAGTCTATGGTAGATAGGAAGAGCTTGTATTGGTGGAAAGACCTATGTTTAATATGTGAAGTAGACAAAGAGTTTAATTGGTTTGATAAGAGGATTAAATGGAAACATGGGAATTAAGGTAAAATTAAATTCTGGGAGGACTGTTGGGTGGGTGATACACCACTAAAGGACACATTTTCTAGATTGTACTCTATCTCGAATAGTAAGGAAAGTGTAGTAAGTGAGTTGGGAAAGTGGGAGTGTAATGGAAACAGGGAAGAATTTAGATGGACACTATCTTGGAGGAGAGAACTGTTTGTGTGGGAGCTAGGTCTGAAAGGACAGATGTTGAGATTGATATTTGCACTATAATGGCACAGAAGTGTTTTAGATGCTTGGTGTTAGACTGGGGAGGACCTAAATTCTTACAATGTCCAATCTGGTATAAGGTCATGTTAGATAGAGAGTTATATCATCCATGCGAAGGGTGTCCAAATGTATGGGACCTTAGAGCTCCAGGGTCAACAAAGTTATTCGGGTAAAGGATGTTCTTAGATAGATTGTCATCTAAGGTGAATCTTAAGAGAAAGGGGGTTAACATTCAGAGCACACTATGTCCTCATTATTTGTGAGGTATCACAAAGTGTTTGGACAAGTGTGATAGGTGGCTAGGAGTAATCTCTATTAGGAATGAGAATATTATTAATCGCTTTAGAAATTTTTATGTCATTGGACAGAGTAGAAAAACAAATACAATATGAAAAGGGATGTAGTTGGCAAGAGTAAGAGAAATTTGGAAAAATAGGAATAAAGTAGTATTTTGTAACGGGAGAGTGGACGAGGTTGAAATATTTGTATTGGCACAATTAACAGCTTGGTCTTAGGCCAACAGTGATAGGTAGAGAGTACATTTCTCTTTTTCAGAATGGTGCATTAGCCTAGAAGTTTGTCTATTAGAGATTAGGTAGAATAGTTGAAGTGTACATGATGACGATAATGATTGCAATCGAATAATGGACTCTGTTGTGCTTAATTTGCATGAAATGGTAAAAGCAGAACAATATCTGACATTGACAGTTTAAGATAGAAGCGGGATGCAGTGAAGCTCATGACAAATCTGGAGCCAAGAAAAATTACGGGATTGCTCAGGAAATGAGATATATTAGAGGCAGGAAAGTAAAATGTTACCAAGTGCATAAACAAATTCATCTTTGGTGTGCCCGATTATTATTTTTCCACGTTGATGTATACTATATTGTATTGTGTATTGTTATGCCAATTCTGGTCAACATCATTACTTATTCTGTCAATTTTATTATAGGGCTGATCAGGTGTAAGGTCAGTTATGCTTTGGTAATACGGTTTGAGCACCCCTAAAGTGCTTCCTTTAATTAATTTCATTCTTCGCTATTCAGAAAAAAAAGGGAACAAATTTGGCTTTGTGCAGTTCTTGGTTGTTAGGGACACAACAACACTTGAAAAAAGGTTAGATAACATTTGGATAGGGAACATAAAGTTACATTTAAACATATAAAAATACGAAAGACATGAAGATAAGGGTAAAGAGGAAGTCAAAAGGATGATAATGCATCAACAAGGGTGGGGAGAAACGAAGGAGTATGGAGGAGAAAAGAACATTAACAGATGTATGCTCAGATTGTGAAAGGAGGCTTCCAAAGAGAAAGTCAGTGAAAAAAGATAGATGGAAATGGAGATAAAAGTCCAAGAGAACATAAAAATATGGATGAGAGATGTAGGAAGAATGCACACATGTATGGATCTGCAAACCATAAAAGATAACCTAATCGTAGGAAACAATAGATACATTAAGTAAGATATCTTAGCAACAATCAAGTTTTATTAATAAGGAAGAAGGCATAAACATCAAGAAAGTAATAAAGGAGAACGAAGAACGATTCTCAATAATGTTTTTATCAATTACTTCATGGTCAAAAGAAGAAATGACAATAAAAAAGATAATGTGGATAAAATGCATGGAGTACCAATGTTTTTATGGAACGAAGAATGTTTTAGCAAATTGGTAGCAGTAGTGGGAACACTAATAGAAATTGGTGAGGTTTTGTCTTTTAAAATCAATCCTCACATCAATTACCCTATTCTATATGTCTCAATATAAATTATTAGTCATGATAGAAAGAGAAATTAGGATAATTCAAAATAATTTTTCTTAGGATAAGAGATGGAAAAAAGGGGGGAAATTGCATGGGTTAAATAAAAGAATGTATGTAACAAAAAAAAGAGGAAAGTTTATGTATTAAAGACCTAAAATTGTTTAACATGAAATAGATATTAGAACATAAAGAAATTATAGAGAAAGATAATAGAATCAAAATATGGAAAATAAGAAACATGGCTGCCACGAGTAATATAAAAGGTGGATCAATAGGTGGAAGGACTTAAAAGTAGCATGTAAGATTAATGAAAAGGAATGATTTGATGAAAATATTATATGGAAAGTAGGCAAGATAAGGTTTCGAGAAAATAAGTGAATGGGCAAAGATCCACTAACCCATAGTTTTTCAAGAATTTATGCAAATTCGTTACTAAATATAAAAGGTTGAATAAGTTGAGAATTGGAACAATAATAAGTAAAAATGGTATCTTCAGTGGAGAAGAGAGTGGTTTGTATGAAAAATTTATAATTAAAAAAAGGAGGAAGATTGATGAGTATAGAAAGACAATGAAAATGCATTTTACATAGCAGGTTATAGAAAATTATAGAATACAAGGTGACGATGATGAAATACTATTTAAATAATTATGGAAGATAAAATCTTTACCCACATCACAGTTTTGAGCATAGAAAGTGTTTTTAAATTGAATACCTACCAAAGAAAATTTAATTAGAAGGTGAATCCCACTGTAAAATGTAAAATGTGTGGATTATTGGATGAAAACAGCTAGCATGGAACATATGCAATAATTGGATAAGAACTATAGTACAACTCTACACCATCAAGCAAAAATTCATTTCCAAAGCTTAAATGAACTGCATTTTGATAAAAAAAAAAAAAAAAAAAAAAAAAAAAAAAAAAAAAAAAACAAAAAAAAAAAAA
>Ga0209700_103806_pt1 | contig 28314 bp, 10 predicted proteins | sample SiratroredBW_FD_187528 | JGI IMG/M metagenome (GOLD analysis project Ga0209700, IMG submission 187528) | Root nodule microbial communities of legume samples collected from California, USA - Siratro red BW (SPAdes) (version 2) | ecosystem: Host-associated > Plants > Roots > Nodule | place: USA... | reverse complement strand
GGAAGTAGATCGAGTCTGTCTATATTATATGATGTCTTGAGTTGAATGATAGATGTTGTCAATTGATTGTTATGTGTTAAATGATGTATACTTGTGATTATTTGAGATTAATTGAGATATTTTGAATTACTAGCTTACCCTTTCTTGTTTCTGGTGTGTGTTTGTTTCTACTGCGATGATCGTGTTATACACGGGAGCAGGTAATATTGCAGATGGTACTGTAGAAGGTGCTCTTGAATGAGCCAGTTGCAGCTTTAAAAGTTTTTTGAAAAACAAAAATCTTATTTTGTTTATATGTATATATGTGTAAATGTAATTAGTTATGTTTTAATTTCCTATGAAGAATGAAATCTTTTGAAATACAATATTAGTGAATGGTCGATATAAATATCTTTTTTATGCATTATGTTTTAACTACTGTTTTGGATAGATTAGATGTTATAGATAATTTTTTTTAGGTGTTACATTTTACATAAAAAAATGGGTTAAAGATCTTACATCAATTAAAGATATACAAATTTACATATATAATATATAATATATAAGTGAAATAATTCTTACTTTACAAAAATAAGTTAAATTTAAACTTATTTCTTAATAAATTGAAAAAAGACATAAAAAAATGTTGAGATAGCTGCTAACAGAAAAGTGGAAAGAAAGCTAGAATAGGATACGAACAACCAGGAAAAAAATGAGTGGGTTATAGGTGAAAGTAAGAGTTTGCTATTACATTTTTCAATTTTGGTATTTTTAGTTTTAATAATTAAAATTTAATTAATTGATTATAATATTTTTGAAATAGATTTTCTAACTATTAAATTATGAGTTTATTATTGGGCTAAAAAAGCCACTTAAACTCTCAATTGAAAAATTAAATACAATTTCTAGAGATCTTATATCCTAATAACAACATCCATAGAAGAAAAACAAAAACTATAAATAAAATATTACACTAAACATGTTTCAACAAACCAACTTTTACATTACTACTTAAAAATAAATACAATCAAAACAAAATTTGGAAACTACATACATTTTTAAAAAAGTAATCCAATCGGTTACATTGCAAGTATTCATTGATTCAATCCATATACTTCTGCTGGCGGCTAACATTGGTCAACATACGATCACTGATACCTCCAGAATTGTATTCATTAATTAATTAATATATAGTATTACAGTGTAAGTTGAATAATAAATTATTTTAAATTATTAAAATATATGATTCTCACGTAACTATGATAGTGAGAGAGATCAATAATTTATAAGACACCATTGAAAAGGTAAAAAAATTTCATTACAGAGACATAACGCTTTTTTATTTTTTTGTTTTTAACCAACATTCATCGAATTAGTTATCATCAAATTTTAAAAAGTAACTTCTTATATTAATCAATAATTTTTTAATTTATTAAATTATTGAATCATATCTGGATGTATAATTATATTTTATATAAATAACGTTATAAACTTTATTTATTTATTTATTTTTTAACATGGATAATGTTCGTAGTAGCATTCTGATTGGATTTTCTTACGCTTGCAAGGTACTCATAATTTATTTAGTAGGAAATGGAGGAGGTCATCCGATACGTCAATGCAGATTATAAATAGCATTACTTAGCTTTCTTAAGACATATCTGTTCCATTATAAATTCATTTCTGTCACACACTAACACAATTTGTTACTCCTATCTTTTAACATTTCTTGGAGTTGCTTTGTTTTTGATTTGAAGATTTGATTGAAAATGGCAGTGAAACCTGAAGATGAGCATCCAAGGAAGGCCTATGGATGGGCAGCTAGGGATGCATCTGGTCTTCTCTCCCCATTTTTGTTCTCCAGAAGGTCATTCATTCTCCTCTCAATTAGGGCAAAAAATATTTTTAAGCTTAATTATTTTTGTTACTTTGATAGTTATAAATATACTTGAAAGTATTCATTTTAGCTTTTATACAGGTTATTTTGAATAAGTTACTTTGTATTTTATGATATTTGCTTAACATCTTTTATTTTTTTTATCATTATAGAAATTTTTGCATCATATATGTGAAGTGTATTACTTTTAAAACTAAAGAGAAATGGATGATGTAAAAGAAGATGAGAATCTAATATGTTAGATTCATACGAAGAATTCTAAAAAAAGGATAGTAAATAAAAAATCTTGATAATTGTTACAACTTAAGAAATAGAAACAATTAAAATAATATAGGAAATAAAAAAATTAGAATAATCACCTAAAACTATTGTTTATTACCCGCTAGAAACAATTGGCACAACCCTCCTTGGTATAATGTTTTATTTAATAAAAATAAAAGTTATTTTTTAGTATAAACATTAAAACTTTATATAGTAAATAAAGGTAATACTAACAGAAAACTTTATCTGTTATTCACTGATAGATGATTTTTATTTTTTGTTTTGTCATGGAGCCTTAGTTCATTTTCATGTTGTGAAATTGGGAGCTAAAATTAAGAAATTTTGTGTATAACATTACTATGTCAATCGATAATCAAATTAAACAAAATTAGGGCGTCTAAAATGATTTTTTGGAATTACAGAAAAACAGGTGAAAAGGATGTGACACTCAGGGTGTTGTACTGTGGAATATGTCACTCTGACCTTCACAAGTTGAAGAATGATTGGGGTGATTCCATTTATCCACTTGTTCCAGGGTATGATTTCTACTTTTTTTCTAACAATGTTTGTATCTTTTACCTTGTTGCTTTTACTAACAATTTATAAGTAAGAAAGATGTATGATACAAACAGAAAATGGATATATCTCACATCGTGCTTCTTTCATCTCAAATTTTGATGATAAAAGCTTTTATTTTAGTGCCAAAATTGAGTTGATGATAATGATGATGATGGAATATTACAGGCGTGAGGTTGTTGGAGAAGTGACAGAAGTGGGAAGCAAAGTAGAAAAGTTTAAGGTTGGAGACAAGGTGGCTGTGGGATGCTTGGTCGGGTGTTGTTACTCATGCCAAAACTGTGTCAACAATCTTGAGAATTACTGCCAAAAAAAGATTTTTTCATATGGTTCCAAGTATGTGGATGGCAGCATCACATATGGGGGATTCTCTGACTTCATGGTTGTAGATGAGCACTTTGTTGTGAGCATTCCAAATGGGGTAGCTCTTGATGCTGTTGCCCCTCTCCTTTGTGCAGGGATCACAGTGTATGGCCCTTTGAGATATTTTGGCCTTGACAAACCTGGTATGCACCTGGGAGTGGTTGGCCTTGGTGGAGTGGGCCATTTGGCTGTCAAGTTTGCAAAAGCCCTTGGCTTGAAGGTCACCGTCATTAGTACCTCTCCCAATAAGAAAGAAGAAGCCCTTCAACATCTTGGAGCAGATTCCTTTGTTGTCAGTACAGACCAAGATCAAATGAAGGTGACTACTTTGTTTTTTATTTCACATCATGCTTTCCAAGATGAGCTCAAAATAATCTACAAGTGAAAATAGTTTTTACCTTACAAGTGCAATTGAATTAAGTTCAAATTATGGTACCCTGATTGATGTTATTTTTCTAACTTGTTTTTTAGGATTGAGTATTATTTAGAAGTTGAAGTTAAGAATAATTTAAATACTGTTTTCTTATTAATTAACTTTGATTCTTTTACCAGATAAAGAGTAAAAAGTCATAATGTGAAGATTGAGGCCTTCAATAATTTTATTGAAATTATTTCCATGATTGGAAGAACATTTACATGGTATTATGCAAATGATAGTGTTATGAGCATATTAGACAGGGTTATCTTGTCTTCATTATGGTTCGAGTCTGATAGCAAACAATATATCTTGGATAGAATTTTCTCAGATCATCGTGTCATCATCATAAAACATAGGGATTGTGATCGGGACCTAAACCTTTTAAAACATTGGACGTTAGGAGAACTTACGCTGGATTCAATGAAATGGTTAGGACAATGTAGCAACAATATCGAATTAGTGGAAATGATATTTGGGTAATAAAAAAAAACTTAAACGATTTGAAGGTTTGGAACAAAGAGATTTTAGGAGATATTAATAATAATAAAGCTCATATTATTACAGCTTTAAGAGATCTAGATTTGGAGGATGAAAATAGCACGTTACATGATGAGAGAAAGTTAGAAAGAAGGATGTTAATGACGTAGTTAAAATTGATAATTTATCCGTTGGAGGTAATGGCTAAACAAAAGTTAAGAGCCAAATGGATGAAAGAAAGAGATCCTAATACAAAGTATTTTCATAGAATGATCAAGTGAGGAGGAATAACATAAAAGGGGTGCATATTGGTGATGCATGGTGCGAGAACCTCAGAGTCAAGGAGGAAATCAAAAATATGTTTATGACTAGGTTTTGTGAGCAAAGAATGGTTAAGGTTTTGTTGGATAATATTGCTTTTCCTAGAATTAGTGTATAAGATAATGCATCATTAACTAAGGAAATAACTGAGGAAGAAATGAAGGGAGTAGTGTGGGAATGTGTGGGGCTAAGAGTCCGGAGCCTGCTAGGTATAATCTGAATTTCATAAAAATATCGTAGGATATAATTAAGGATTATATTATGAAAACAGTGAGAGCCTTTTACTGTTTCGGGTCTTGGCCTAAAGGAACCATGCTTTCTTTTATATCCTTAATTCTTAAGGTTGAGAACCTACAAAGGATTGATGAGTACAAGCCAATTTCTCTCGTTGGCATCCTTTATAAAATTATATCAAAAATTTAAATTTTAGGAAATAGATTGAAAGAGGTACTAAACCACCTCATAGATTATAAGTAGTAAACCTTTTTGGAAAATAGAGGTTTGATGAAAAGTGGCCTTGCAGCAAACGAGGTCCTTGATGATGTTAAGCATAAAGAAATCCTGCATTGTTTTTAAAGCCGACTTTGACAAGGCTTGTGTGACTCGATTAACTGGGAGTATCTTCATAATGATGGGGAAATTAGGTTTTAACTTTAAATGGACTAAGTGGATAAAGAGTTGCCTTGAATCTTCCATGGTCTCAGTCTTGGTCAATGGCAATCCCACTCAAGAAAAACTTAGATAAGGAGATCCGTTAGCGTCCTTTCTCTTTCTTATTGTAGTAGAAGGGCTGTCAAATGTTGTAAGGGAAGCAGAAAAGAAAAGGTTTGCTTGAGGGACTCAAAATAGGAAGAATGAGGTAGGGATTAGTAAACTTCAATTTACAGATGATGTGTAATGTTTTTATGCACAAACACTATCCAAAATATTATAACTACTAAAAATATTATGAGACTTTTTAAGTTAGCTTAAGGGTTGAGGGTAATTTACATAAGAGCTCGTTAGAGGGTTATCGTTATAGAACCACTTTTTGAAAAGGATTGATAGATAAGGCGAAAAAGAAGCTAGCTAGATGGAAATGTAGGCTGATATCGTTGGCAGCGAGGGTTACTTTGATCAAATCTGCATTATCATCAATGTTTCTACTTTTCCTATCTATTTTTAAAGTGCCTAAATTTGTTGATATAGAAATGGTTAAAATACCGCCTGAGTTTTTGTGGGTTGGGAAGGTGACAGGAGGAGAATAGCCTGGGTGAAGTGGGAAACAATTTGTAAGAATACATACAGGGTAGGTCTAGGTATAAAAGATATTATTAGTTTCAATAAGACCTTCCTTGGAAAGTGAAAATGGAGGTTAGTAAGAGAGGAAAAAGGGTTGTGGAAAAATACTATTGAATCAAAGTATGGGTTATGGAAAAGTATTGAACAAGTCAACTCTAATAATCGTGAATCTAGATGGTGTAAGGACCTTAGAAGTATTTGTGGAGAGTGTGATAAAGGAAAATAATTCAATAACAACTTAGGATGGAGAAAATGAAGAGATAAATGTGAGTTATTTATTTTTTTACTTGCCCAATTATGAGTTCAATCTGGAAATTGTGTGAATGTGGTAAGGAGTGTAATTAGTGCATCATAATATGGCCGAAGAGCATTTCTTAGAATTCAGAATAGCATGGTGTGGAAGGAAAGAGAGACATGTGTCGAGTACTTTGTGATTAATAGTGGCATGGAACATTTGGAAACATAAAAATGAAATTATTTTTAAGAATAAGAAGTGTGACGTTGGTGAGTTGTTTGCTTTGGTAAAATCCAAAAGTGGAAAATAAAAGAAAACTTACTAGTTTTCTTATTCTAAGGATTTAGAAAATATAAAAAAACTTACTTTTCTTATTCTAAGGTGTTTGGAGTCTTTAGTATGTATGCAAACGATTAGATAAGTGCATATAGGCAAGGCTGAATAGGATGGAGTGTTAGGTTAATCTATTATCTGGGTCTTAGAATGCAGTGTCATTGTGGAAAGTATCTAAATAATGTGTTTGGAAAAAGTTGGGATTTGGTCTATTTGATTATGATGTTTTAAGAACCCTTTATCTTAGAATGTTTACTTGTTTATGGAAGAAGGATGGTGTTGTTTGGTTATGCTGGGAACAAATTTGGATAAGGCACAATTGTAGCGGTGATGTTCGTGTTAAGGTAGTTGTAAGATTATCAAAGCTGGAAAAGATTGATATTGTGAGAGATTTAGCAAGATGTTATATGTGCAGGTTATCTGGTTGAAAGATGTTTCGGAACTTGGGTTGTTGTTTTGCGTCTTGTTTTTATTAATCTCGCCTTCCACTTTTTGTTGTATTGGTGTTGAATATGTATGTCACTACATACTTTGGCGCTGGAATCTTCTTTATCTCTTAATTCTAGCGCTCTTAAACATAGAATGTTTTGTATGTTGGTGGTTTACTGCAAGTTTTAATTGTTGATGCTATTTTTGAGTTGGGTGTGGGATTAAACTTGTATCTTGATTTTGGGTTCGGAGTTTAAGAAGTGACTGTTTTGTTTCTTCTTTTTATGATGGTGACTGTTTTGTTTTTTCTTTTTATGATGGTGGTTTCCTAGAAGTTTTAGTTGTTGCTGTTATTTTTAAGTTTGATGTGTATCAAATTTGTATCTTAGCTTTGGCCTCGGGTGTTGCAGTTATACTCCTGAAATACTAACTGTTTTGTTCTTTTCTTTTTTCACGCTTGGTGTATTTTTATGTATAAGTTAGAGATAATCTTATTATCTTTTTTTAATTTATATTCTTTATTACTAAAAAAATAAAGAATAAAAAGTATTGAGTTAGAAAGCATTATGGTTTAAATTTTTTTTTTGTGACTATGTATATAGGCTGCAATGTGCTCCTTGGATGGCATAATTGATACTGTTTATGCAGTCCATCCTCTGATGCCCTTGATTGATCTATTGAAGTGTCATGGGAAACTGGTGACAGTTGGGGCACCAGAGAAGCCTCTGGAGTTGCTACTCCCCTCTTTGGTTTTGGGTAAGAATGCAAATATATTTTACTCATACATCTACTCACAAAATTTTACATATACAAGGTTCTAAATACAAGACTTTGGAATTGTAAGGCTTAAGAGTATTATTCAATATTATTGACAGGGAGAAAAAGCATAGCAGGTAGTTACATTGGAGGAATGAAGGAGACACAAGAAATGATTGATTTCGCCGCCGAACACAATGTTAGAGCAGAAATTGAAGTGATTCCAATGGATTATGTGAACACAGCAATGAAGCGTCTATCGAAATCCGACGTTAAATATCGATTTGTGATTGACATTGGGAATACATTGAAGCCCTTCCCTACTATTAGTAGTTTGGAGTGATTCACCTTCTCACTTGTAAAACATTGGTAATTCCCTACAAAGAAATTTTGTTTTCAACAAAGGAAACTAAATAATTTCATTTACTAATTTCCGTATGTGATATCCATGTTATTTTATGCTTTATATATATAAATTGATTAAGATTTTTACTTTAATATATGATGTTAAATTTATTATATTAATTTATTTAACGAATTTTATATATAATTTCGACAATTAAGTATTATTTAATGATTTTAACGTTAAATATCATTTTATTTAATGTATAACTTTGTTTTAAACTAATAATAAATTATGATAATAATAATCGTGAACATTATTAATTTTATTTTTATAAATTTAAACCTTGATAATAATAATATATTTTTTTTTCTAATTCAATAGTGAAAACACGTCAATTTTTGTATTGTATTTACAAGGAACACATTACATACTAGGATCACAATGAGCAGCTTGTGTACTTTCATAATAAATATTAAAATATAATTTTTTCTTTTAAAAATATATTTTAAATCAATCATATCTTTCACCTTTATTATTTTACGGATTTTAAAATCAGTCGAATGACTTGTGGATTTGACTTGTGGATTGTGTAATCTGTAAAATAACTTGCAGATTGTGTAATTCGTAAGTCATGATTTTTACAATTTACAAATCATGATTTTTACAATTACAGATACTACAATTCATAATATTTTTTCATACACTTTTATTATTATGGATTGTATAATTCGTAAATTTCTATGATTTTCAAATTGCTTATGAATTACACAATCCGTAACTCATAAATTCTCATTTTAGACTTACGCACTATATAAGCATTATACAATTCGTAAGTATATATGAGTTATGGATAGTAAAATCCCTAACTTATGTTCTAGGATGAATACGAACGATATCTATGTTTTTTACTTATATGACAAATGATATGTATGTAAAAATATTATAAATTATTGAGGTGCAGGCAGGTACCACGGAGATGCAGGAAGAGGCCAAAGTAGGACCGTAGTCAACTAGTTGAGAAAAAATCATCGCTCACTCTCTTTCTCTCTCATATTTTTCTTTTAGACTCTATTTAATTTAACTTAATTTAGTTATTTTTTAATTTTTGAAAATTTATAATTTCAATTTTTCTATAACTTTTAGAATAATTTTGTAAAAATAAACTTATTTAATATTTGAAGGATTAAATAATTTAGTATTTTAAAAAATATACATTTAGTTCATGGAATAATAGAGTAAATGAATAATAATTATATTACTATTATTAATATTATTTTAATTATTTTTGTTGATTTGAGCTGAGTCTTGAGTTTAACAACAAAATCCATCACTCAAAGATTGTGTTAGCCCTCACTTAAAGATTGTGCTGGGGTTGAATTGAACTGTAAAAAAACACAAACCAATGTGGAGTTGGATCTATCAATCACCAGATTATCCAATATAATAAACATTCTAACCATAACAACAATTGTTTCCCGTAACCCCAATTTTTAACCTGTATTGCATCAATTTAAACAAATGACAAAAAAATGCCCTCTAAGGTTTATAATAAAAATTTAGATTTCTCTTCTTCTCCACACGTTTGTGCATGGTTCAGGTGTTCTCCCACGTTTAGTTCCCTTTCTAAAGATATTGAAACTATCTATGTTTGGTTTATTTGTACTTACTGTTGTTGGAAGCAGATCATTGTTTTCAAGGTTTAGGTTCGTGTTTTTTCTTTTAACTTTTCAGAAGAAAGAATTTGAAAGAATTTCGAAATTTGGTTTATGAAATAAAGGAGAGACAATGCAATAAGTTTTAGATTTAGGATTCTAGATATAGATTATGTTTTTGGAATATGCTTTCCAAAAGATATTTCTAGGATAAGTATTCTAAAATAACTCTTTGGATCCCCTGTTATATTAAAAATCACTCTATCAAACACAAATATTTGTGAAATTTTTAAAAAGTTTTGATACACAATTTAACCTTCCTTCTTGTGTATTTGACTTGAAAATACAATTTGTAATTAGTGATAGTTTTATCTACTACTCAAACATAGGATATCAAGCTCATAAATAAAGTAAGAGAGATTTTATGGTGAAAAGGGGTTATAGAAGAGTTGAATATTGTGTAAAAGTATGATTATTCATCGTAATAATTAGAGTATCATATATTTAGCTAATAATCCAATATATTATGAGACCAAATATATTGACATTAGATCACAATAAAAAGACAATCTTGAATTTGGAGAGATTAGGGTTGTGAATGTAACTTATAAGGAAAATCTTACAAATGTGTTTGTAAATTCTTTACCAAGAACAAGATTCAAAAGTTGCGTTAAACTTATAAAATTTTTATTTAAAGACAAAGAATGTTGAAATGGAGCTCTTTTATAATTTAAAGTCAAGGTAAAGAATTATAATATTTTGACTCTAAAATCATGATTATCTTATGAATAACAAAAAAGACCATCTTTTAATGTGGGTTTAATAGTGTTAAGATTAGATGATAGTCTATTAGCTAAACCAACAACCACATGTAAAATTCTAGATTATCATGTGATGTACATTATTTTTATGTATAGAAAATGATTAAGTTTCATTTATTGTTACATTATTGTGTTTTTTACATTGTTTAAACCCAACATGATCAAATTTTTCTTGCATATGCCTCATGAGATATGAAAGGTTAGTGGCTTTATCTATATATTATATCTTTTCAATTATTAGTGGTTTTGTTTCACATTTAATTGTTTTTAGATGTGAAATGGTGATGACTGATAATTATGATAAGACAGTGAAACATATTTGATTAAATTTTGGTGTTATTAAACATTGTTTGGAATTAAAGTTTGGTGTACATATTTATTTATTTAATGGTTGTCATAAACACATATATTGTCATTAAAAAAATTATAAGGTTGGAATTATTCAGGAGTTAGTTATTTAGAGTTATGAAACTTCATTGATAATGTTAATGTTTGTTAGGAAAATAACATATAGAGAATCAAAGTAAGGATTATCCAATTATGAAAATTTACTAATTTATAAAGACTATAAAAACAATAATTCAAAACCTATGATTAAGACAATGATACTTTCAGTTGGTAATGTTAACAATTTGTTATCTCGTATTTTATATAATAGTTGCCTTAAAAAAAATTAGGGTGAATTACATATGTACATCTTTTAAGGGAATTGATTAGAAGATATATGTACATGTTTTCAAATCTTCCAAATGATTTGATTTCAACTATGTTTGAACTAACTTCTCATGAATTTAAAATTTATTTCACCACTGAAGCCCTCAAGTTTGTTTGATTGAAGATTCTATCATTCCAATGGATTGTCTTTTATTGCATATAAAGATATTCTAAATGAAAGTATGAACCAATCGTCATATATTTGGTATATTTTCACTTCCTTCTAGTTTTATCTTATTTTTTTATATGATCATCTTAAATGTATGGGATTTTAATGTATTATAATTAATCTTTTTATTATACTATCAATATATAGAGGTTATTGGTCTTCTTTTTGTTAAATGAAAACTTATTGAGTTTAAGAGAAATGCTAAGATCTCTGACTATGTAGTCAACGAGTTGAATAATTTGGAGCAAGTAATATATTGATTTTTTAAAATTTAATTGAATTTAATTTAAAATATTCAATTTACCTAATAATTCTATAAAAGGTTAGCCAAATATGTAAATACGTGGAGAATTTGCTCACCATCTTCTAAGATCTTCGATCAAAATATTTTTAGTATCTATGTTATTATCTTACAATTATATACGAGACAATATTAAATAAATCATTAATTTGTCATGTTTTCGATATTAGTATATTTTTATTTTTTAAGGATCAATAAGGGATTTTAATAACAGATACAATAGTAAATTTATTTTTAATTCTAAAATTCAAGAGTTTTATTCATTGAAATTTAAGTATATTTTCTTATTTAAATTCATTCCATTTAATGTTTATGAAGTTTTAGTTAAACATTAATTTTGTGACCAATTAATATATCAAGTGTCCAATTTATTTTGTGATATTGAATATTAAAGAATAAGAATTTCTTCATAAAATAGAATACAAGACTAAAAGATTAAATTTGTCTGTAATTTGCCATAATTTATTGACGAAAAAATTTATAGTTAAATTATGTGTAGATAAACAATCGTTATTTTATTTTATCGACGATTAAGTTCGTCAATAAATCCATTGATAAATTAACTTTCAGTTTATTAATAAATATATTCTATTGATAAATCACGTATTAAGTTGGAGACGAATTTATTTCATTATTAATAATAAAATAATAACAATAATAATAATAATAATAATAATTATTATTATTATTATAATAACTATATAAGTGCTTGGAATCACATTATATTTTATCTCAGAAAAACATTTATGGTTTATCTGGTTTAAAAATGAAATTCTATTAAAGTTTCCAAAATAGTTAATAAAGTGGTTAATAGATTTTGAAGCTTTACTATCAATATTTACTAAAGAAATCAATAATGTATATTCTATTTTCAGAAATATTCTACATTTGTGTCTGAATACATCTTATCTCATTTGTAACTTCTTAATCCATTTGGATAATATCATGGGATTGCTCAATAATTTAGTCATAGTATGGAGTTAAAATCATTGGCAAGAAGAATCAGACTAAAGTGTTTGGAGAAAATTCGAACATAAAATTGATACAAAAAATTAAATAAAAGAATGACTACAACACAACAATGCATATATTAAAGAAAGTCCATAAAAGCTAAATACAGAGATTTGGCATCTGACAGCTCAAAATAAGAATTCGAAAAGACATTATAAATAACAACATCTATACATGAGTAAAATAAAGATAACTCAACCTGAAAATCTATATTAAAAATAAACAAGAATCTCATAAATCTTGGAAAATATAAAAGTCCGTCTATCATAAATTTGTTCATGTGTTATAATTATAAGGAAGAAACAACCTCTTTGTAAGGAAAAGGCAGAATGTTGTTTATGTAATATTTTTCTTTGAAAAATTATAAATAACATGTTTAAAGAATGTTTTCTCTATTTGTTTCTATTGACGGGTGCAGGAAGTGTTTCTCATTTGTTAGAGCGTGCACTATGTAGTTTACTGATTGGCAACATAATGGGCCTCAATATTGAGTTTGGCATTGACAATCAAAGCAATTGTACAAAGTGAGTGATGCTTTGCAAAGCAATTTATTTTATCAACCTATGAAATCATAGTAAGTACATAGCTTTTAAAGTAAATTTTATAATAATCATTAAACCTACCATACATGTGGATTACCCTTAAATAAAGGGTAACACTCTGTCCATCAAGCACTTACTCAATAAACACAATTTGATTTCTTCCTTTTCTGAATAATAATTTTGTATAATACACTAGTTTTGGCTATATTGTGTTCTAGCTCAAGATGTAGCTTCGCTTCACCTTGTTTTGGCGTCAAACACCACATTTTACTTTTTCCAATTATTTATGCATTGTACAACCACTATACTTCACTTGGCAAAGACAAATTTCTGTTGGGGCTCTTGCTTAATTTGTTCTTTAGTTTTGTGGCAATGTTGAGCCAAACAAACGCTTCCTCCCTTTGGGGGCGGTTTGCATAAAGTATCCAGAGAACAAGAGAAAGCAAGACACCAATTGAAATTAGGCCCAATCCTACATTGATAAGCTTGAGATAATAATTCAATGGAGGACAGTAACGTGAAGTAATTTGTTTGAATGTGTCCCTCACAAAATTGCAATTCTGAAGGCTAAGTAAAATTGGAGTGTAATGTTCCAGTGCATAACTTTCGTTAACTACTGCTACTAACTCCGAGTATATCTCTGGGGTCACCCTCCCAGTACTTGAGCAAACACCAAATTCAGATGTTTTGCATTCATACCTCTTCCAAACCTATTAAGAAGTTCAAACAAAGAATCACATGAATTACCTAAACATCATTAGAAGAAATAAATATGTATTGAGTGGATATCATGTCCCATAAAATTTTGTTCATATAAGACTTCCTTTTCAAACTGTGATTGATAGACCAAATATCAAGTGATTGATTGACCTAAAAGGAAGTTCATTTCTCTTTTCAGAAAACAGACAGATTTTAAGTTTAACTCAATCTTACGAAAAACAGTTTGTAAGTTGAGATTTACACTCACTTAAAGTTCTTATCTTTAGTCGATATAGTATTTCTAACATCTCTCAAATTTCAGAGTAAACAAAGAAGAAAGTATACCAATGAAGCTTTGGCCTCTCAAATTTCAAAGTAAACAGAGAAGAAAGTATACCAATGAAGCTTTGGCCGAGGGAACTTCTTGAGCCGTGCACTGGCGTTTTTGAAACTGGGAGTCAAAGGGATAGCACAAAGGGGGCATTGGAGGTCCAGATTGGTTGTAATAGTTCATACTACCTTGTGATGGACTTGCATCTGCAGTCTCATAGATGAACCGATTCACAATACTAACAATATTGGTAACCACTTGTTTACTCTGGAAAAGTGTCTTGTTTGTGGTTCTCTGATCAACACATGGAAGGATACTGCTAAGAGCAGATTCTGCATGTGGATTCTCCACCCATTCTCCCATGGCCATGCAGGTGTCACAAATTGCACTACAATAGAAATAAATTAATCATGCCTGCTCCACTCATTCTTATTAGTATTGAATTTCAAGAGGTTAAGAAAGGATATACAAGATTACTTGGATAAACTTTATAGATGTTTTTAGAATAAAGAAACAAGAATGGAAATTGCAATAAACTTCTCCATGATCAACTCATTTTAGAAAGCTTCTCAAAAATCTGTCTTTTAGAAAACTAATGTTAGTCATACAGAAACATGGTTATTTAGTTTTTAATTTTCTTCTTTTAGAACTATTTATAGAGAAGTTTATCCAAACATTCCCATAACTTTGAGCAAGCTACATTGGCCTTACTTATTAAGGATTGAGAACACTCCACAAAGAATGAATGTGGTTGCAACCAATAACCATCCACTGATAACAAATCTGTAATGAAATATTAAGATATATAAAAAATGATCCTTGAGACAGAAATATTAATAAGCAAAGGTATTATCATAACTTCTTACACTAGGATAGCATGTTGGTATCCAAGGATAGACAGAACTGAAGAAAACATATAAGCAAATTATGAGCAAGAACATAGTTATAAAATTATCTCAAAGTTTTGAAGAAGTTATCATCAGCAATACATACTTAACCCAACTAGAGCCAGTAGAAGCATCATTGCTGCCATTATAATCAAAGCAAGACGCCTGCAAAAATGGATCAGATTATCATATGTAAGCCTATATTAATTGTATATGTAGATAACTGAAGAGTGTGAGGTCTATGAAAGCATACACAGCATAAAATACTTTTCTTATTTTAACAGAATTTTCATTTGTGTGGTCGGAAAGTGTATCTGCTGCAGTATTTAGATCCACATTCAAATTGTCAATATCATCCATGATATCAGATGGAAGAAACATCTCTGCCACTTTGATAGATTTGGCAAGAGTCAGATACTCTGTAACATTTCTTAGAGTGTGCACTGTGTAGTTTGACTGATGGACAACGTAATGGAGGGTACCAATTGCCTCACCATTGAATTTTTCCTGCCCATAAGAAAGAACAATACATCCACTCCTGTGGGACCAAGAGAGGATCCAAAATGTTAACCAGGTAAAATTTACCAGCAAAGCTTCAATGGAATAAACAGTTAAATAGAGTTTTGGTATCTCAAAAACTGATCGGTTGAAGTTGATACATCTAACAAGATTTTTTTCAGTATTTTTAGTAACCATCTAATAAATATGTAAATTTGGTCCTAACAGTAAATTTGTTATTCAACACTGTTCATACAAAAAGGATCAGATTAACATATTTATCAAACGTTTGATATTAAAAACACTGAAGATATTTTGGAAGTGCTAATTTTAATAGAGTCAATTTTGAAGATATCAAAAACTTATTTAACTCATAAGTTCTGACTCCAGGGATTTGAATTTGATGATTTTTTTTTAAAGTGTCAAACAGAAAATGTTTAGGCTAAATGCAGGATTAGCTACAGAATAGACAATAAAACAAGATACTAATCGGCCCTAGATTTTAACAAAGAGACATTAAATCAAAATTCAGAGAATTACGTTACAACACAGGTGAATAACAGCAGCAACACAAGCCAGATCCTTTGCAAACGATTTGAACCTTTATCCTTGATGGTAATTCCCCATCCGCAGCATAGATGAATCACTAGTGCCAAGCCAAATGAAATAAACCATAGGACAGCAAGTGTGAAACCAGCCACACCAGTGAATCCAACTGACTGAACATACAAGAGTTTAGAACTGATTAATTCAGTTGAAGTGAACACCAGATTTTTGAGTCTATTGGGAACATGAGCAAACTAAAGAATCCTCTGAAAGAACTACATAACTGAAAAATACAAGCTCAACTTAACATATATCATTTCACAAGTAGAAAAAGAAAGCGACATAAAGAAACTTCAAGTGCTAATTATGTATGATAGAAATGTGCAAAGAGCTATACTATGTTGGATAGAAATAGCCCAGAAATAGAAATGTCTTGAGAGTAAAGTAAATACCAGCCATTTATCCAATAACCAAAGCATCTAGATTCAACTTATTTACCATGTGACAAGCGTTAGGAAAATTAACATTGCCTAACTATTAACATAATATAGCCAAATATTTCCCACACTAACAAAAAGATGTGTTTTTTCAATCATGATATTGATATGGATTATTCATAAGATTTGAACCCTATACCACTTGGTTAAAAGACATCAACTAATAAACAACTATCACTTGTGTCAATCAATATTTAACATAAAAATGTTCAATGATGCACAATGATCTTCCAACCCTTTTATTCTGCTCAATCATTACATCTTTGGATTTTGGATTCACCCTTATGTATAAAAGCATAAAAAAAGTAAAAAGTGAAAAAGAGCTCTAATAAAACAAGGTCAACCAGAACATGGTCAAGTCCAATTCAACCCCACTGATCAAGGTCAGTGAGAAACACTGGGAGGAACATCCTCAGGAAAGAAAGTGGAAATTGTGCTCCTCAGGAAACATACTAAAGTGGCAAACATAGCAGGAATTAGAAGATACATAATAAATTAGCATCACTCATTTGAAAACATGATGAAAATGAATCATTGTAGTACTTACTGCCCAATAATGTCGATTTGCAATGTCCCAACCACCTTGGTAACATCGAAATCTGCGTAGAATGTCAGGCCTTTTGGTCCTGTTTGCTGCTAGGACAAGAGTACCCTTAGTCTCGGGACGTGGTCCTGGAACTACTTCTGCCACTTCATTCTTCCATGGACCCAAATTCTCTTCCCCTTAAAACAAAAAGGGCAAGGTAAGAACAAAACAAAATATGTTAAAATGGACACAACCTAGGTACACTTCACACGTGTTGTTGGGGTTGTTTTCCAATAAATACACTCTTTCCTTAAACAAAAACATTACTTGTTATGGAATGAAGAATATGCCTTGCTTCCTCACCGTGGAAGATGTCAAAATTCACGTAAACATTTAGCAACAATAGCGTTGTCGATTTGATCAGCTTATGTGATACAATTTTCTAGATATTAAACATGAAATGAAACACTAGTTGTTACGTACTATTTTATTTTACATTCCCATCTTTCAAAAAACCAAACAAATGTGATAAAAATAAGATTTTCAACTAACCCACCATAGTTACCAAGGTAAAACACGTTCCCGGTAATCAAAGTTACAGAGACACCAACCTAGGATAAACTTTATGGGATGTTTGATGGACCCACTTGGAGGTAAAGCTGAAATAAAGTGAACAGAGAGTACTAGGGGGAAGATGAAGAAGAGCAAATGAAACACAGTGGAGGGAGCACACTTCATTGCTACAAGAAAGTTCACTGTTCAGAGCTTAAAGGATGGCACCCCTCCATTTTGGATTCTCAGCAACTCTTAAGAGAATCTAACACAGAGGTTGGACATGGTGATGGTGTTTATTTAGGATTGTGTTGAATTCTAAGTAAAGGTTGAAACTTTGGATGATTTATGGAAGTGGGGATGAGGGGGCAAGTGGGGTTGTGATGAAGACTTAAAAGCGATGGAAAACGGAAATGGTGGGTGTGATTTAATCAAAAGTAGTTTAATTACTTTCTTCCCGCTGTGATTAAAACCCACTTAGTTAAGTAAAGCAATGCCGCAACTTTTGAACATTGATGTGGTATTTGCAATTGGCTTGCATTTGTTTATTACTTTTTCATGAGATTGATGTTAATATCTCCATTTTGTTAACCATTAATCCCCTTCTATTTCTATATATTTTGAGTTTATTTTGTAGAAACTAAGACTATAAGAAATTTTTAGTTTTAATGAATAGTTATATTTTTTTTTATTTTATCTATTTTCTCTCCAACTAACATCATAAATGTATTTAAATTATTTAAAAATTGTTCTAAGGGTTATTAAGAGTATAATAAAGAAAATAGTAAATATGTTAATAAATTATAAAGAGATAAATATAAACTTTTTTTAGAATTGAGACATAAAAAATATTCCAGAGAATAATGTATAAGAAAGTTTTTATCATTTTTAATAAAGATTTTATTTGATTATTCATAAATTTTGAATTTGAGGAAATTCCAATAGATCAATATAAAATAAAATAGTAGTTAACCGGAAGTAGATATCTATATTGGCAAATAGCTTTTCATTTAGAGATCTTATACTTTGTTTGAACGAGGTATGTGTTTAAACTTTCAGAAGGATAATATCAACTTTGTGAAAAAAATAGGTACAATAAATAAGAATGGATGATGAATGGTTGAATTGTATATTTAATTTATTTATTTATTTATTTTTTTGAAGATTTTTAAAATGATAGTGTTTAATGAAATACATTCAAATACAGTTTTAATTTGACAAAAAAGTTAAAAGCTTTTATAATGAAATATAGTCACACATAATTTAAGCTTGATAAACTTATTATCAAAAGTTTATGTAAATCTTGTTGAAAAAAGAATTATTCTTTTTCGATTAGTTGTAATTTAATAATATACAATTTAAAGAGTTGAGAGTGAAGAAATATTTATTTATAATGTTTTTACATTTATTTGTAAACATATACTACATCTAGTTCTTGATTAATTCTATCAAGTTTCATTATGCAGACTATTACTATGAAGTATAAGATGAATATTCTTCGAACCCCGAAATATTGTTTGAATTATAACCATTCCTAGTTACGATTAGATATTATTTAGAACACATCCACTCATGGCTAAGATAAAATATTCTTTTGAACAAAATCACTTATGAATAAGTATTATTTATAACAACTATTTCGAGCTAAAACAATAGTTTATAAAGAAAGTGATATAAAAGATCATAACTTTGTTACCTGAAAGAGGTGTTATGTCTTACAACATATACAAGATGAAGTTCACTCTTTTAAATAGTTAAAGAACACAAACAAATGTTCTATTAATGAGATATGGTTGTAAGCTTTTTATCTCTATACATAGATTATAAGTTTGTGTGAATGATCATAGTTTCGTAACCTTTCTTCTTTGAGGACATCTTCTATATACAGAGGTTTCTAAAAGAGTCATTATAAATCCTTAGCTAGTCTTGTGAGATAGAGAAGGTTTCTTCTTCATGTTGCTTTTTTCCATATCATGTATATGTAACATTAATTACATATCTCTTCTTCAAGTATCAACCTAATACTTAACATAACTTATCATAAGTAGGTCAGATATTTTTTATCTATATTGGAGTAAAAAGCAAGACCAAACAAAGATGATGATCTAGGGATAACATGTAGTCTTTTGAGAAGGGTTGTTGGCATAGAGCATTCTTGACATGTTCTTCAAATTTGATGTAGACAAACCTTTGTGAGATATTTTTGTAGGTATGACTATAATGAAAATTCTCCACAATGTAGAATAAACATTTATAAGTTAAACACAAACTTATATAAGCTTTCAAAAGACATATCTAATTGTTTATCTCAAGTATAAGCTTATTAGACGCAAATATGTGTATTAGGTGTTTTGTATCTTTTGTCTTCAAATGAAACATTGTGTCTATCATCATCAGATGAAGAATTGTATCTATCATGATTTGATACTAAGATAGATTATTATTTTAATACTTTGTTGTGAAAACACTTAACTAAAATAACTTGGCGCCTGACGAAATTTTTTCTAACAAACTTGACTAAAGGATTTCATATACAATAATTTATGTGAAAGATGACAAAAAAAATCCTTTTGCTAGTAGTGGGCAATATTGAGTGGAATACTTACCCCATAAAATATCAATTTTTTTATGAGACCTTAAGTTTTCATATTTTCTTTCAAATAGAAACAATGTTATAAGTGTTTATGTGATTTTGGAAAAAGGCTCACAAAAGATGTCAATGATTATTCAAAACAAGCTACAAGATCAAGATAAGCTAAGTTTTCGAGACTTGGTTTCTTAGATGGATGATGAATGTTCTTGGATAGCTCAATATTTGACTAAGACTAGGGAAGCCTAAAAAGGGTGATACCCTTGTATAATCTTCTCATTATAATGAAAACCTCTTGAAAGACAACTAATGCAACTGAGTTGAATTGAACTAACAAACAAATAATGTTTTAATTGCTTTTACCATTTTGCATTTACTTGTGCTTGGCTATTACATAAGTTTTGTTAAAACATTTCAAATTTTGCTTTTCAGCTTGTAGACTATATCATCATACTATTTACTTATAACTGTTTTTATAAAAAATTCTTCTAAAGCTCTATTCAATTCTTACCTTCTACTAACCTATTATTTGAGTGAAGTTAGTAACTTTTAAAGAATAATTTTATTGCAAATCCTATCTAGAGAGAGTTTGTGTTCTTATCATTCACACTCTTTTGTTTGCAAGCTAAGAGTGAAGGAATAATGAATACTACAAAAGTTAAATGTTAAAAGAATATTTGTGTTCTTTTATCTTAAAGGAGATAAAAGAAAAAAAAATTGTTAGTTTAACATTGTATGCTTGTATAGGTTAAAAGTGAAACCTTTTGAGAATTATTCGGAAAAATGTAACTTAACTCGAGTAAACTAATATAGAAATATGTATTTATCTTTCTTATTAAATGTCTAAATTGATTTTTTTTCCTTAAACCTTTATGCACGAGTCTTTTGTAAAAAGAAATTTATGAAATGTTATACTCCAAGATGATAGTTATTAAAGCGTTGGTTAGTGTAACTCTCTTTTCTTTTAGAACTAATTAATGTTATTTTCCTAATCATGTACAAGTACAAATCTAAGACCTTAATACTAATGTGTTGTGTATAAGAATAAAAAAGTGAACAACAAACAAACAATATGCAAGACAAAAACCAAAGAAATCAATACAGCGACAATAGTGATGAAGAAAATCGTATTACACAAGTAAAATATAATGAGTTTATGATGTCTCGTCCAACAAGGTATACATGTCACCCTTCACAGTTATAGTTTTAACATAAACACAACCGTAACAGACTTAAAATAAATGCATCACCAGTCAATCAACACCACCAGATTGTCTATCCCTACATCAAAGAGTTCAAGACGTTCTCAAGAATTTTCCTCATCAAAAAGTTTATCTATTATCTATATTGTATTTATTGTTAATATTATAACAAATAATTTATCATTTTTATTTTTTTCTTGTGGTAAGCGACGTATCTGAAAAAACTAGTATTTTTGACAAATAAAATAATAATAATAATAATAATAATAATAATAAGTGAAAATTAAAAAAAAATGTGATTTTTGTTCTACGTACTTTGTTAGAAAATGAAATATAAATTAACTGATGAAGAAGGGATATTCAAAAGTCACTTTCATTATTTTACATGAATTGCATGGGGGGAGTGATAGATTACGACAAAAACTCAGTACTTTCCTTAAGGACACTAAAAAAGACACGTTCATTTTCCTTTCTGCCACGAAAAGGATATATAAATGTACGATAACAATCACGATGGATAAAGAGAAATGGTAATATATCAGTCCATATCAAATAATGAATTAATCACCAACTTTAACCCCACGTTGGTGTGCATGTTGGCTTCTAACTTAGCTTACCCGTTGTTGATAGTTTGAAAGATTGAAACAATAGATATAATATAACTCCCAACTATCATTCTTATCTGCTTTAGAAAGTTATCAGCTAACAAACGGCAAACTGTTTGTTTTCACGTGACCAAGGCTTTAAATTATTCTTCACATTGTAGCACCTACAATTCAAGATCTTATATTACGTTTTTGATGATGTATCATTTCAAATAGTTTCTACTTTTTTATAATTACAGTTGAAAAGTTGAAAAGTTTGTGTAATCCTAATATTAGGTAAGCAATCACTATTATAAGTAATTTGTAGTGTTTTCTCTTACTTTTTTTTTTTTTATAACAGTGTAATTTGTAGTAGTATTGTCCAAAAATAAAAATAAAAATTATTAGTGGAATGGATAAATTATATTAGCTTAATATGATTTAATTAGAAAGAAATCATGTTAGCTAGATACGATTTTATTTAAGTAGAGAATGAATCATGCAGGTGAGTAATTAGTTCTGTGTTAATATTAAAATTGTGTAGAACTAATACGATTTCAATATTAATACTTTTAAGTAAAATGGTATGCATTTAGTAGGATATTTTATAAATGTATTTTTCATTTTAAAAAAAAGTAATTAATTAAAATTATTTATTTATAACTAAAACTAAATAATCAAATATGATTAAAAAAACTTTCGACCTTATAAACACTTAAAATATATAGAAGAGATTATTTCTTAAAAGTACATATTCACCATTTCTACTAACATTGCAAAAGCAAATAAAGTCTTCATACTTAAAACCACGTGCCCTTGCTTCTAAAGAACACCACCATTTCTACCACTCCTCGTCATAGCAATCACGTGCCTTCACCATCCGCCTTCAGCCAGAACCACCGAGGTGTGTTCCACGGAACTTTTCCATTTGAAATAAATTTGAAAAGGCAAACTTAGTATTTCAGAATTTGTGGGTTGCATGTTCAAATTGAAGGGGTGCAAGAAGCTATTACCTTAATTTTAGTGTTGGGTTTAGTTCTTTTAAAACACTTGGGCAAAAACTTCCTTGCATCCCATCAGTTGTGACACGCACCCATCACGGAGGCGCCTAGAAATACTCTTACTATTATTTTTTAGAAAATATTTTTCAAAAATTTTCCAAAAAATATTTTCTAAAATATAAAATTTATATTTAAAAAATATTTTTGAAAATATATTCTAAAAAGCCTTTTTTAAAATGTAAATTTTATATTTCGTAAAACACTTTCTGAAAAATATATTTTAAAAAGTACTTTTTGAGATATAAAATTTTTATCTATAAGATATTTTTAGAATTTTTGAAAAGTGATGGATTGTAGGTCAATGGAGTGAATGAAGTTTTTGCCAAACACTTATATAGAGAATCTAAGCACACAATCTTAATTAGACGAATTCTTCCTCCATCCACCCCATACCAACTTAATTAGACAAATTCTTCCTACACTCACTTCGTACCTTCTTTTTCGTCCGTAGAATGAATGGTGAAATAATTTCTATTTTGTTTGGAAGTTTTGAAGGTGATTGAATAATAGGGAAGACTTTTCGACCATTATGAGTAAGATTTTTGATTTTGGTGGGATTTTCTAGTTTCTGGTAGGCACCCGGATGAAGTCATCGGCACCCGGATGAAGTCATCCGGTTCTCATTTTTTTAAAATTTGAGAATCGAACAGCCAGTCATTCGGTTATCATTTTTTTTAAATTTGAGAACTGGACAGCAATGAGAACCGATTTAAAAATGTCTGGTTCCCAAATCTCATTGGATGAATTGGAAGGGGGTCGTCCTGTTCCCAAATCTCATTGAATGCTATGTTATAGATATGTTGGGAGGAAGGTGTCTGATTCCTTTGTTGAGGAAGAAGATTGTATTCTTATTCTTTGACTTTTAGTTTTCCTTAATTAAATTAATTTAGTTTTATTTTTAAACATTGCAAAACAAGAGACTCTTTCTAAAATGCAGCACTCTTCCTAAAATGAAGCAGAAATGCAGTAGAGGATACTCTTCTTTGACTCTTCATTTACTCCTACATTAATGAAATCCAAGAACATAGGATACTCTTCTTTGACTCTTCATTTGCCTTAATTAAAGTAGAAATGCAGAAGAGGATACTCTTCTTTGACTTTTCATTTGCCTTAATTAAGAATGTGAACAATTTAATAGTGGATAAAGTTATACTTTTCTAACCATATTTGTCACAATGCAAAAAAAAATAAAAAAAAAATGTCAGATGAGCATGCCATCCGAGGTTGTCATTTCTAAAACAAAATGAGAATCAGTCTCCGTTTGCCTTCCAAAATACCAAATCAACTTATTTAATCAACAATACCACTTAGTAATTGCTAATAATCATAAAAAATTGCAAAATTGCTTACCTACGACCCAATGAGAAAACAAGTTTTTCTCTTATTATTCTATTTTGCTTACAAAATGGGTCTCATACATTGTGAGCCAAATCGTAAGAAATAAATATCTTTTTTCTAGTGCATAAACCAACAATATCTTGTAGGAGGTTGGGAGAATAGAGAAGTTTAGTCTCTACCGTTAACTTCTTTTGAACTTGCGAACTAGGCTGGAGCATTCCTTTGTTAAGCGTGTATCTTACAATTTTTCATTAAATACCATTTAATGTTGTTACTCTGAATCACCAACATAACACATTTCTCACAAAAATAGGTGGTGCATAGATGTGAATCATCCAGAGAAATGAAGTTTCAAAATAGAACACTTTATGCTTTCACCAACAAGAAATAGGAAAAGTTAACCTTTCATGATATCTCCTTTTTGCGGCAAAAATATCTTAATCATTATCAAGGTGAAACATTCCTCCAAATATGCAAATAACAATGTCACACAAACCCACATCTCTTTACGGCAAGGATGTCAACAGAAAAATACTAACCATCTTCACTTCTTACTTTTTTCACAATGGCATTAAGTCACAATAATTCAACTCATACCATGATACATATGTCAAACACATAGTTCAACAAATTCTCACATCATTGATTTGTATCTAAAAGAGATCATATATGCATTGAGCCCTACAACTTGCAATACATTTATTGCAAGCAAAGAACCATGCATCAACAATCTCATCGTGAATACAAAAGGAGCCAGAAGAACACAACTTCAATCATGAACGTCAAGGCAGTAAATATACTGCAACTTCACACATACATAACAATTCTGAAGTAGATAACGATGTACACTGAAAAGGAGAAAAGGGCGAATATATGCTGCCAGAACAGAAGGGCTGAGGCTTCACTAACTGCATAACCCCTTAAGCTGGCAATTGCTCCCAGTAAAATAGCACTCGGTGTGGTGTACTGCAACAAAAGCACAAATCTGAACATAGCATCATACTCAACTAGGAAGTTTAGCTTATCTGACAAAGTCACAATCCCAATTCCCAGGAGAGGAAGCACCAGAAGTCTTGCCACAGTAATACCAATAGTAGTTTTAAGCCCAAGTTTAGACTCATTTGGTCCTTCAGCAAGCATACCCCCCAATATAAGCATCACAGAAGGTACCATTGCCCCAGCTAAAATCTCCAAACTGTCTGTAATGAAAGATAACGGAGCATCATGTCCAAAGAACACAGCTTTCAGCTGAGGCACTGTGCCAACTATAATAGCCAACAGAGAGGCAATTGTTGGGGGTTGAAGTATATGCTGAATGGGAGTTTGTTCAGCAACAATTCTGATCCTCCTCACAACTCTAGGTTCAGCCAAACATCTAATGGATTTTGGACTATTCCCACCATTTTCTGTGGTCACTTCAAGCTCAGGAATATTGGACGAGGATATACCTGAGATGTTTTTAAATATCCTAGCAATGAAGGGTGTCTTAGAATGCTCAGTCTCTTTATCCTCAATGCCAGGCCACTCAGCTTCCACAAGGAGTGGTCTACTGATATCATTCAATGCTGGCTCTTCCCCAATTTCAGCCCCTTCCTCAACAATCTCATAATACTCCATAGGAGGTTCCATCATGTGATACACAAGAGTGTAAACCAGGATAACAGAAACCCATTGAGATAAAGAAACATATGTCACCCCTCTAGTGTTGCAATGCTTCCCAAAGGGATTATCTTTAGTATGGCAAACAGATCCAACCACAGCAAGGAGGAGGTTTCCAGTGTTACCAAATCCAGTCATTATAATAGTAAACCGGTTTAACTCCGGAGGTGGTTGACATATGAACACCACCAAGAACCCGAGTAAGCATCCAATAGCTGTACTCACTAGCACATTAACAGGGATAAACCACCAATCCACAAAATTTTCAAGGGTAATGCTTTCACCTAGATCAGTAAATATAAGGCATGGCAAGAACAGCGCAAACACAAGCTTACTAAGAAGTTTAAAAGTAGCTTTTGGAATAAATTGCTTTCTTGGGTTTGCAAGAACTAGCCCTATGACTGTTAGGCATAGCAGCTTCAACAATGGTACTATGGCAGCTTCCAGATCCGCACCAGCAGAAGTCGGCATATTTTCAGCAAACATGTTTTAGCTCAAGAACAAAACTCCCTCCTGCAACACATTTATTGAACATATGATTCACATCTAGTGCTCAATGTAAGAACTTTATTGCTAATTAGTTCTTTTTCTTGCAAAAATACTATTCAAAACACCCTATTCCAAAACAAACTATTCAACTCATTATCGAGTCAAAAGAGATTCATTTCATTTCAAGCTTATCACCCAAGAGACCAAACCAAGTAAACAAAAACAATCTAGAACAAAGTATGAATTTTTACATCAGAAACTGAAAAAATGATAAGTGGGATCGCAAGGATAGATTAAACAGTACTTACAGACAAATTTTGGAGACCCAATTGTCACGAGCATCTAGCTAAGTCAAAGATTCAAAATTTCTAAATCCTCAACACTAGAGATACTAAGAACCAACGAATCTCTGCCAGAAGATACTGCTTATGGCGTTTGCAACTCTTTCTCGTGTCAGCAATGAACCCTTTCAGTTTTCACGTGGCCTTTGCATTCAATCATTCAACCGTAGATCCAGATATTTTCTTACTGATTTTGTACTAATTTTTTTTAAAGTTGTATTTTGAATTATTTAACTAATTTAATAACATAAATTAAAAAACTTTATAGTGATATATCAAAATTAAATTCACGCATATAATTTCCCCTTTCTTTGCATAATACAAATCATAGCGTATAGTAACGAGTTTCATGATTTATTTAGTAGTTTTAATAAATTTAAGTATACTTCAATAAGATATGATCATTAAACTTTCTCAAAAATCGTAAAGATATCATTAAAATATATCTTATTAGGATTTTTTTTATCAAAAATATAATTTAAATATATCTTATTTACTTTAAATATAATTTTAAAATGATTATTATAATCTTTAAAGATTCTCAAAAATAGCAAATATACTTCATTACGATATTTTTATAGCAAATATCAAAATTTTAACATTTTTTCTCGATGGAGCAACAATAAAATAAAATAATAACTGTGTTCCTTAAAATAGTAATAATGAGATTAAACAGTACAAATATATGGAAAGATTTAAAATAATTTTTAAGTTGGAAAAATACTTATATCAATAAAATATAATTTTAACTTCTTACAACAGTTTCGTAAAATGCAATCTAATCTATAACTATTATTTTATTATTTTTTAAATTTATTTATTATAACTAAGTTGACATTACATACATATACATCTGAAAAGAAAAAAAATATATAAAAATTATACATCTAAAAAGAAAAAATATATAAAAATTATGGAACCTATAAGTTAAAATAATCTATACTCATATAAGAAGATATAATATCTAATTATTCATAATTTTAGACTTATTCATCTGTCACATCAAATCTATCAAAACATGTATTACGTTTTTTAAAAATATTACATAAATATATATTTTAGAAACATTAAGAGTGTGTTTGGTTGAGGGAATGGATTTGAGTAGATTTGAAAAGAAAGTGTGTGGAAAGTTAGGTTGTTTGGATGAAGGGATTGATGGTCAGAAAAGAAGGGATTTGAAGAGAAAGTTTATGGAAGTTTGTGAGTGATGTGATGGTTAAAATTTATATTAGTATTTTTTTTAATTGATAAAAGTGTAAGATTACAAATTTGTCCTTGTAATTAAAAATTGTTGAAAATTAAATATGATTAATTTGTTGAAAATAATTTATGAACATTTTAAGTAATTTTATGAAAATGTATAATTAAAATATGTCTTTGTAGTTGACATTATTGTTAAACAAAATATGATTAAGTTTTTAGGTGATGCGTTATTATTATTGTAATAATGAAATACTAATATAAGAAGTCTTCTGATTATAGTTAAAATTAATTTTACTGAAATTTTAATTCTTATTTTACTGAATATCTTGAAAAAAAGAATAAACCTAAATAACATTTATAACATTATTTTAATTTAATTTCTAAATAAAATATTAAAATGAACTTAAATCCTAAATAAATTAGTAGATA
>Ga0209700_103805_pt1 | contig 28336 bp, 25 predicted proteins | sample SiratroredBW_FD_187528 | JGI IMG/M metagenome (GOLD analysis project Ga0209700, IMG submission 187528) | Root nodule microbial communities of legume samples collected from California, USA - Siratro red BW (SPAdes) (version 2) | ecosystem: Host-associated > Plants > Roots > Nodule | place: USA... | reverse complement strand
CTCGACACCACCAGCTCAACGGCCTGGCGCTTGTACTCTTCGGTAAATGACCGACGTTGACGTTCCATTCGACACCTCCGGGCTCAATGAGCCTACTACAGGTGTCCACTCATTCGGAGGAGGTTCAGCGGCGTGCATTTGCTCAAGGGATGAGCGGGGAAGGACGGTCTTCTTTCCTTCTCCCCTTGTGGGAGAAGGTGGCGCGAAGCGCCGGATGAGGGGTCTCTATCCGCACGCACCATTAGTGAGCGTCACTCGCGGAGAGAGACCCCTCACCCGTCTCGCCGCTATCGCGGCGAGCCACCCTCTCCCACAAGGGGAGAGGGTGAAGCGTCATCGCTCGTCACGCCCCGTACAGCCGCCGATACTCGTCCTCATACGGCGCATACGACTCCTTCAGCGTCGCCATGTTCAGCAGCATGGTCGCTACCATCGTGCCCGCCTTGTCGAACACACGCGTCTTGGCCCAGGCGCTCTCCGTGCGGCGGCTGCCGGAGAGCGCGACCACCTCCCGCTCGACCTCGTAGTCCTCATCGACGAAGAGCGGCCCCTGCACCAGCCTGATCTCCTGATCGGCGAACAGGCCAACCGCCGGGCCCTTGGCCGGCAGCGGATCGTCCTTGGAGCGGTACTGGAACAGCACGCTCAGCATCTCCATCGGGATAACAGGCTTGCGCCACGGATTGTCGGTGCCGGAATAGTACGGCGAGTTTTCGGTAATCACGGCGAGCTTCTGCCGGAGAGAGAACGGATAGAGGTCGCCCATGATCTGGTCGAACGCCATCCGCACCGTCTGCCGCCTGCTCGTCTGCGCCACCTTCACGTCGCGCAGGATCACGGGATCGGCGAGCGGCTTGAGCTCGCCAAGGCGCGCTTCGAGCGCGGTCGCTGCGTGCGGCTCGCCGACCGAGGCTGTGCCGCGCAGCACCTCGGTGCCATCGCGCTTGACCATCTGGATCTGGCATTGGCGGGTAGCAGGCAGCGGCTTGGACAGGATCGCCTGCACCTCCTCACCCTCATAGCAGACGCTGCGGTAATGCGCGGAGAGGCACCCCGTTTCGAACCAGGCGCGTCCCCACAGCCGTTCGCCGAGCGGCGCGAACTGGCTGAAATGCGTGGGCCCCTCGATGGTGCCGCCCTTGAAGCCGAGCTTCTGTGCGGTTGCGTCGTCATGGATCGAGGCGTGCGCGTCGTAAGTTTGCGCTTGCAGCATCTGGCGCGGCCGGCGCCACGGCCCGATCAGGGCCTCGGCCGTCTCAGTGATCTCGGTGTTGAATGCGTTTGCAGCCATGGTGTTCTCCACAAGCAGCCATGACTAGCAGGAGCGCCACGGATGCGGCCAGCGATATTGACTTCGCCCGTGCATGCTTTTGACTGTCACAATTCGCGTCGCGCTGCCGCAATCCTTCCTGCAGCGCAAACCCCACACCCGAACGAGAGCCGAGGATTTCCGAAATGACGCTGATGCAGGTCGAGCTGGACGATAAATACCGGCTCGAATCGAAGCGGATCTTCCTGTCCGGCACCCAGGCCCTGGTCCGCTTGCCGATGTTGCAGCGCGAACGCGACCGGCTCCAGGGCCTCAACACCGGCGGCTTCATCTCGGGTTATCGCGGTTCCCCACTCGGCATGTACGACCACGCGCTGTGGCGCGCGAAGTCTTTCCTTCAGCAGCATGACATAGCCTTCGTCCCCGGCCTGAACGAGGATCTGGCCGCGACCGCCGTCTGGGGCAGCCAGCAGGTCGGCCTGTTCCCCGGCGCCAAGGTCGATGGCGTGTTCGGCATCTGGTACGGCAAGGGGCCGGGCGTCGATCGCTCGGTCGATGCGCTCAAGCACGCCAACGCAGCGGGCACCTCGCTCAATGGCGGCGTGCTGGCGCTGGCCGGCGACGACCACGGCTGCCAGTCCTCGACGCTGGCGCATCAGAGCGAGCAGGTGTTCGCGGCGGCGCTGATCCCCGTGATCAATCCCGCCACGCTCCAGGATTATCTCGACCTCGGCCTCTACGGCTTTGCGTTGTCGCGCTTCTCCGGCTGCTGGGTCGGCTTCAAGGCGATCAGCGAGACCGTGGAGAGCTCGGCATCGATCTACAGCGATCCCGAACGCATCAAGATCGTGCTCCCCGACGATTTCGAGATGCCGCCCGGCGGCCTCAACATCCGCTGGCCGGATCCACCGCTGGACGCCGAGAAGCGCCTGTTCGGCCCGAAAATGGAAGCGGTGCAGGCCTTCGCCCGCGCCAACCAGCTCGACCGCATCGTGCTCGATTCCAAGCCCGCGCGGCTCGGCATCGTCGCGACCGGCAAGGCCTATCTCGACCTGCGCCAGGCGCTCGCCGACTTGGGGATCACCGACAAGGACGCGCAGGACCTCGGCCTGCGCATCTACAAGGTCGCGATGACCTGGCCGCTGGAGGAAAGCGGCGCCAAGCGTTTCGCCGAGGGCCTTCAGGAGGTCCTCGTGGTCGAGGAGAAGCGCGGCTTCATCGAAGACCAGCTCATGCGCATCCTCTACAACATCGATGCGTCCAGGCGCCCGACAGTCACGGGGAAGCGCGACGAGCGCGGTGCACCGCTGCTGCCGAGCGAGGGCGAGCTGACGCCGACCATCGTCGCCTCTGCGCTGGTGGCGCGCTTACGTAAGCTCGGCCACCACAGCCCGGTGCTGGAGCAGCGCCTGGCGCGGCTCGAGGCGTTCGACAAGCCTGTCACCACCAGCGCGCCAATCAAGCTCGCGCGCACGCCGTTCTTCTGCTCGGGCTGCCCGCACAACTCCTCGACGCGCGTGCCCGAAGGAAGCCGCGCCATGGCCGGCATCGGCTGCCACGGCATGGCCCTGAGCATGCCGACGCGCCGCACCGATCTGATCTCGCATATGGGCGCCGAAGGTGTGAACTGGATCGGGCAATCGCCCTTCACCACCGAGAAGCACATCTTCCAGAATCTGGGCGACGGCACCTATACCCACTCAGGTCTTCTCGCGCTACGCGCCGCTTCCGCCGCCGGCATCAACATCACCTACAAGATCCTCTACAATGACGCCGTCGCCATGACCGGCGGCCAACCGGCCGAAGGCAGCTTCAACGTCGCGCAAATCGCGCATCAGGTCTGGGCCGAAGGCGTCAAGCGTCTTGCGATCGTCTCGGACGATCCGAGCAAATATCCGCAAGGAAATTACTTCCCGCACGGCGCGACCATCCATCACCGCCGCGAGCTCGACGCCGTGCAGCGCGAGCTGCGCGACATCAAGGGTCTCACGGTCATCATCTACGACCAGACCTGCGCCGCCGAAAAGCGCCGCCGCCGCAAGCGCGGGCTCTATCCCGATCCCGCCAAACGCGCCTTCATCAACGAGCTCGTCTGCGAAGGCTGCGGCGATTGCTCTCAGGCCTCCAACTGCGTCTCGGTGCAGCCGCTGGAGACCGAGTTCGGCCGCAAGCGTCAGATCGACCAGTCGAACTGCAACAAGGACTTTTCCTGCGTCGAAGGCTTTTGCCCGAGTTTTGTCACCGTGCATGGCGGCAGCCTGAAGCGCATGAAGACGTCAGCGGTCGATTCCGGCCAGCTGTTCGCCGACCTGCCGCTACCGCCGGCGCGCGAGCTGGACGGTCCTTACAACATCCTCGTCACCGGCATCGGTGGCACCGGGGTCATCACCATCGGCGCGCTGCTCGGCATGGCCGCTCATGTCGATGGTCGCGGCTGCTCGGCGCTCGACTTCACCGGCCTGTCGCAGAAAAACGGCGCCGTGATGAGCCATGTCCGCATCGCGCCGAAGCCGGAAGACATCTCCGCCGTCCGCATCACCACCGGCGGCGCCGACGTCATCCTCGGCTGCGACATGATCGTCTCAGCCGGTCCCACTGCGCTGAGCCGCGCCGAGCGCGGCGTGACCAGGGCCTATGTCAACGCCGACCTGCAGCCGACCGCGAGCTTCGTGCAAAACCCCGATCTCGATTTCGAGTTGGGCGCGATGCAGACCGTGCTGCGCGACGCGATCGGCGACAAGAACCTCGACATCATCGACGCGACAGGCATTGCCGCCGCGCTGATGGGCGATAGCATCGCGACCAATCCCTTCATGCTCGGCTTCGCCTTCCAGAAGGGCGCGATCCCGCTGTCGCTGGAGGCCCTGCTCCGCGCCATCGAGATCAACGGCGCCGCGATCGAGATGAACAAGCTCGCCTTCACCTGGGGCCGCCTCGCCGCCCACGACATGTCGCGGGTGCGCAGCGTGCTCAAGTTCAAGAACAGGGCAGCCGCGCCGACCAAGTCGCTCGACGACGTGATCGCGACCCGCGCCGAGTTCCTGACCGGCTATCAGGACAAGGCCTATGCCGAACGCTACCTCGCAGCTGTCGCCAAGGTGCGCAAGGCGGAGAGCGCGGCCTCGCCGGGCTCCACGGAACTGACGCAGGCCGTCGCAAAGAACCTGTTCAAGCTGATGTCCTACAAGGACGAGTATGAGGTCGCGCGGCTCTACACCGACGGCGGCTTTGCCAAGAAGGTGTCGGAAAAGTTCGCCGGCGACTTCACGCTGAAATACCACCTGGCGCCACCGATCTTTGCGAAGCGCGATAACGCGACGGGCCGGCTCCAGAAGCAGGAGTTCGGCGGCTGGATGATCCACGCTTTCCGCGTTCTCGCGAGGCTCAAATTCCTGCGCGGCACCGCGTTCGATCCGTTCGGCCGCACCGAGGAGCGCAAGACAGAGCGCAAGCTGATCGAGAATTATCTCGGCATGATCGATCAGCGGATTGCGAGACTGAAGGCCGAGCAGATCCCGCTGCTGGCACAGCTTGCGCGCGTGCCGGAGACGATCCGCGGCTTCGGTCACGTCAAGGAAGCCAACATCAAGCAGGCGGCGGCCGAGACAGCACGGCTGGAGGCGGAACTGGAGAACAGCCGCTTTGCGGCGGCTGCGGAGTAGCGGCGAGAGGCGCGACGCTCTCTCCACACGTCATTGCGAGGAGCTCGCGACAAAATTGCATAGCAATTTTGCGCTGATGCGACGAAGCAATCCAGAGTCTTTCCGCAGAGGTGGCCTGGATTGCTTCGCTACGCTCGCAATGACGAGATTGTCGAATGCGCTCGCCACACACTCGGTGTCATCGCCAGGCTTGACCGGGCGATCCAGTACTCCGAGACAGTTGTGATTAAGCCCATAAGCCGCGGCGTACTGGATGCCTCGCCTTCGCGGAGCATGACTGCGGTGGAGGATGGCTAGACCGACGTCGTGGCAACGCTTGATGCGATCGACGCTACACCACCCTCCGCCAAATGCCGCCCCGCGATGTATCCGAACGTCAGCGCTGGCCCCAGCGTGATGCCCGGGCCCGGACAGTTGCCGTTCATGATCGAGGCCATGTCGTTGCCGCAGGCATAGAGGCCAGCGATCGGCGTGCCATCCGCGCGCAGCACGCGCGCCTGCGCATCGACCTTCATTCCGATCGCGGTGCCGAGATCGGCCGGATGGATGCGCATCGCGAAGAATGGCGCGCGGATAATTGGCGCGACGCAAGGATTTGGCTTGTGAGCGGCATCGCCGAGATGACGCTGGTAGATGGTGCTGCCGCGGCCGAATTCGGGATCGCGGCCCTCTTTCGCACCGGCATTGTAGGCCGCGATCGTCGCCGCGAGCGTGGACGGTTTGATGTCGATCTTCGCCGCGAGCTGCGCAACGTCAGGCGCCTCGATCAACTCGCCGCTCGCCACATAGCGCCGATAATTGCGCGTGAACGGCTTGATACGGCCGAGACCGTAGCTCCACAGGAACTCGCGGTCGCAGATGAGGTAAAACGGCCGGTCCGGCTCGCCATTGCCGTCGCGCAGCATGGCGAGCACGAATTCGTGGTAGGACAGCGCCTCGTTGACGAAGCGCCGGCCTGCGGCGTTGACGGCGATCACACCGGGCTTGGCGCGATCGGTCACCGCGTGCGGGAAGACGCCACGGCTGCCGTCGGCACGGCGGAACAACGATGCCGGCACCCAATAGGCCGGGCTGGTCGCGTCCGTGTTGAGCGCGGCACCGGCAGCAGCCGCAAGCCGAAGCCCGTCGCCTGTCCCTGATGGGTTGGTGGCCGAAACAAAACCGGCAGCGGCCGGGAAGAACCGTTTGCGCAAGCGCGCATCGTGCGAGAAGCCGCCGGTCGCGAGCACCACGCCGCGACGCGCCGCGATCAGGCGATCGCGGGCGCCGTGTCGGATCACCACACCGGCCACGCGATCGCCTTGCATCGACAAATCCTCGATATCGGCGCTGAAGAGGATTTCGACCCGCCGCGCCAGAAGCGAGGCATACAGCCGCGCGGCGAGCGCATTGCCGAGATGCAACGTGGTGCCGCGCGGCGCGCGCAAGCGCTGCCACGCATACGCTGAAACCAGCCGCGCTGTGCGTAACGTCGATCGCAGTGATTTTCCGACCTGGCGCAGATGCGAAATGTCGAGACCGTTGACCATCATCCCGCCGAACAGCGTGAATTCCGGCAGCGGCGGCCGTAAGCGCGCAAAAGCCTTGCCAAGCCGCGTGCCGTCGAACGCCACCGGCTCCAGCACGCGGCCGCCGGACGTCGCACCCAGCCGCTCCGGATAATAGTCCGGATAGGCTTTCACCGGCCGGAGCCGCAATTCGGTGTTGGCTTCGAGATAGGCGATAGCTTCCGGTCCGCGCGCGAGGAAGGCGGCGCGCAGGCCGGCATTGGCCGGCTCGGGCACCGTGCTCGACAGATACTGCACGGCGTCCGCGACGCTGTCGGACAGCCCCGCCTCCTTCATCTTGGGATTGGCGGGGATCCAGACCGTGCCGCCGGACCATGCGGTGGTGCCGCCGACGAAGGCGGTCTTCTCGATCACCAGCACACGCAGCCCTTCGGCGGCCGCAACGGCCGCCGCCGTCATGCCGCCGGCACCGGCGCCGATGACAACGACATCGTAGGTCTCATGTGCCGGCATCATGCGGCAAGGTTCCGGGAGCGAGGCATGACCCCGTCATACCTCGCTCACCGGCCCGCAGCTAGCGCGCCTTCTTGCGCTCGACCGGGTCGATGTCGATCGCCCGCAGGCGTCCGAGCCGCAATACGACCATGGCCAGCCGCCGGCCGATGCGGTCGCGGTCGAGCACGCGGATCAGGTCGTCGACGCCGTTGATCTCGACACCGTCGAGCCTGACGACGACATCGCCGGGCAACAGGCCCGCTTTCGCGGCCGGGCCGTCCGGCTCGATCTGCATCAAGAGCGCGCCCATCTTGTTCTCGACACCGGCCAGCACGGCATGCCGCCGCGGGACCGGCGCGGTTTGCCCGGCAACGCCGATATAGGCGCGGCGGACGTAACCGTGGCGGATGATCTCCGACAGCACGAATTGCGCGGTGTTGCTGGCGACCGCAAAGCAGATGCCTTGCGCACCGTTGATGATGGCGGTGTTGATGCCGATCACCTCGGCATTCGAGGACACCAGCGGGCCGCCGGAATTGCCCGGGTTGAGCGCGGCATCGGTCTGGATCACGTCCTCGATGGTGCGCCCGCTGACCGAACGGATCGAGCGGCCGAGCGCCGAGACCACGCCGGCGGTCACGGTCGATTCGAAGCCGAGCGGATTGCCGATCGCGATCACGAGTTGACCGCGCCGCAGGTTCTTGGAATTGCCCAGCGCAGCATAGGGCAAATGGCGCACGCCATTGGCGCGCAGCAGCGCAAGGTCAGTGTCGGGATCGACGCCGAGCACCTGGGCATCGCCGACATGGCCCTCGACGTCGCGCAGCCGGATCTCCTTGGAGGAGCCGACCACATGGCTGTTGGTGAGGACGAGTCCGTCCGGCGAGATCACGATGCCCGAGCCGAGCCCACCGCGCTCGCGGCCGTTCGGCACTTTCGGCCCGGTCTCGACCCGCACGACCGCCGGGCCGACGCGATCGGTCACGTCGATCACGGCATTGGAATAGGCGTCCAGCAAGGCCCGGTCATCGGCCGGGGCAGACGCCGTCGTTCGCGATGACGATGCGTCACCGGCGATATCTGAGGTGAAGTCCAACATGGCAAGAGTCCTTGAGGCTCACACAGATGGTGGCCTGTTCCCTCCAGCGCAAGTGGCCCAACCGGGGCGCAGGGCTGGGCTGCTAGGGGGCCCGCCTCAGCGAGCCGCCTCTTGCCTTGACCGGATCGAGCAGCGACCAGTCTCCATCCGGGAGCACATGGCCTTTGGGGAATGGCGCGCGCAGCTCGAGCCCGAGCGAGCCCAGCACGCGGTCGTCGCGGTAGTAGCATTGCAGCACGACGCGGACGAGCGTTGCGGCGGCGACGCCGCCAGAGCTGCGGAACTCCTGCGCAACGCCATCGCGCGCGGCAGGCTCGAGATCGGCAAGCGGCATCCCCGCGAGCCGCGCCAGATGATCTAGCGCTGCCACCACCAGCTTGGTGTCGCGGCCGAGCGTGGCCAGCATGTCGGCCTGGATGATGTCGTCATCGGCGCCCGGGACGCGGTATTCCTCGCTCGCCGGAATGATCATCGCGGCGATCGTGCGCAAGTCCTTGCGCTGCCGAGGCGTGAGGGTGAGCTGATCAGTCATTGGGGCCTCGCGTCGGAACGTTGCGGCTAAGGTGACGGTGCGCTCCCTCCCCCGCTTGCGGGTGAGGGTTGGGGAGAGGGTGTCTCCGCAAAGAGACGCCTCCAGAGGAAAGAGCCCTCACCCGCCGCGCTCTTCGAGCGCGTCGACCTCTCCCGCACGTGGGAGAGGTGCAGCGAGTTCGTGGCGGGTTCGGTGCATCCATCACGCGCCTTAGTCGAACAAATTGGCGAGGCGCTGCTTCATCTGATCGGCGATGTAGAGCGCGAGGGCCTGGATGGTGGACGTCGGGTTCACCCCACCCGAGGTCACGAAGATGCCGCCGTCGACGATGAAGAGGTTCTTCACGTCGTGCGAACGGCCCCATTCGTTGACGACCGAGCGTTTGGGATCGGTGCCCATCCGCGCGGTGCCGAGCAGGTGCCAGCCGCCCCACGGAATCGGTGAATTGATGCAGATGTCGGCCGCCCCCGCCGTTTCGAGAACCTCGCGGCCGCGGGCCAGCGCATGCTCCATCATCTTCCGGCTGTTCTCGCTGATCGTATAGTCGATCTTCGGCGCGGGAATGCCGTGACTGTCCTTCAGCACGGGATCGAGCGTGACGCGATTGTGCTCTTCGGGCAGGTCCTCGCAGATCGCGGAGAAACCCAGCCGATGGCCATTGAGCTTGCGAAAGACGCGATGGTGATCGGCGCCCCAGGGCAGAATGCCCTTCTGCTCGCTGACGACGGCCTCGAACACCGGCCCTGCCCCGCGTACGAACTGCACGCCGTAGCCGCGCACGAAGCCGCGCGACAGGTCCGTGTCGTACCACTGCTTGCTCCACAGGCAGGTCGGCGGCGCGCGGTTGGAATCCGTCGGCTCCTTCACATAGCCGTAGATCTGCGCATAGGGATGGAACATCAGGTTCTTGCCGACGAGGCCGGACGAATTGGCAAGGCCGTTCGGGAAGCGCCCCGAGGCCGAGTTCAGCAGCAGTCGCGGCGTGCCGACGCCGTTGCAGGCGATGATGACGACGTGCGCGGGCTGAAACTGCTCGACGCCGTCCTTGTCGTAATAGACCACGCCCGAGGCCATGCCGTTCTCGTCGGTGGTGATCTCACGCACCCGGCAATGGGTGCGCAGCTCGACGCCGGCGCGGATCGCATGCGGCCAATAGGTGATGTCGGTGGAAGACTTTGCGCCTTGCGCGCAGGCCGGCGTGCAATGGCCGAGATTGATGCAGCGCGCCCGGCCCTCGTAATCCATGGTCGCGACCGTCGTGTCGGACGGCCACCAGTGCCAGCCGCGCCTGTTCATGGCCTTGGCGATGATGGCGCCTGACAATCCGAGCGGCTGCTGCGGCATCGGCGGATGCGTCAGCGGCGAAAGCGGATCGCCTGACAGGCCCGACGTGCCCATCATGCGGTCGTTCTCCTCGAAGAATGGAGTCAGCGCGTCATAGTCGATCGGCCAGTCGTCGGCGACGCCGTCGAGCGTCTTCACCTTGAAATCGGACGGATGCAGCCGCGGCCAGTGCGCGGTGTACATCACCGTCGAGCCGCCCACCGCGTTGTAGTTGACGACCTTGATCGGCGAATGGTCGTCATTGATCGGGTAGTCCTCGGGCCGGCCGCGAACGTTGGGGCTCGACGACCATTCGCCGTAGAACTTGGCCTCCCAGTCGCGGCCTGTGCTGGGATATTCCGCCGGATTCATCCAGCCGCCCTGCTCAAGGCAGAGAATGTGCATCTTGGTCTCGGCCAGCGACCACGCCACCGCCGCGCCCGAAGCGCCAGCGCCGACGATCAGGACGTCCACGGGGTCTTTCATTGCAACCTTATCCTCCCCCTCGCCGCTTCCGGGCGATTCGGCCTCTGCAGTCCGCAAGGCCCGCGAACGATAGGATCAGAGCAATGGCTGAGTAAAGCCGCGAGGCCGGAATGTCGCACTTCGCAGGGCGCAGACCATTGGTATCGCCACATCCGGATGCTAGGAACAGGGCGCACGAGCCATCGATAGCGAGATCGTATGTCCATCCGAAATTTCTTTGCCCCCGCCCGCGCTTTTGCGCTCGTTTCGTTTTTCGCCTTGTCCGGATTTCTGGGCTCGTCGGGGCCGGTCTCCGCGCTGACTGCCGCCGCGACGGTCCGCGACGGCAACTCGATCCAGCTCGGCGACGTCACCTACCGGCTCGACGGCGTCGACGCACCCGAGCTGGACCAGGTCTGCATCGACGATCACGCCGATTCCTGGACCTGCGGCATCGAGGCTCGTGACCAACTGGCGAAGCTGATCGGCAAACGGACGGTGCGCTGTGACGACGTCGGACCGGAAAAGAGTTTTGGCAAGCGGCACCGCGCCATCTGCACGGCCGAGGGCGACAAGGCCAGCTTGAACGAGCAGCTGATCAAGCTCGGCTTTGCCCTCGCGCGCGAGCCGATCAAGGCCAACGTCAAGCCGGCGGCCACCGAAGCCAAGACGGCGGCGGTCGGGATCTGGAAGGGCTGCTTTGTTGCACCGCAAGATTTCCGCGCCGGCAAGAAGGACGGCGCGCTCCTCGGCGCCGCGTGCCGCCCAGACCGCGACAAGGAGATCCGCGCCGTGCTGTTCCCGGAGGAGCTGACGATGCCGCCGAGTTGCAGCATCAAGGGCAAGCTCGCGGTGCGCGCACGCGTCACCGGCAATATCGGCATCTATCATTTGCGGGGCTGCCCGAGCTATCCGGCGACCACCAAGCCCGACCGCTGGTTCTGCTCGGAGGATGACGCGCAGGCCGCCGGCTTCCGCAGGGCCTACAACTGCCGTCGGCCGAAGTGAAAAATTCCTTCACACATCCGTGAGTGGTAGTCCGAGACCGTATTGATCCGGAATTGAACTCGATCGGGGGTTGCGCCATTTATATTCGTACGCAAGCGCCTTGCGCGAGCGTTTCCTTGGCAGCGATCCGACTTCGGTCCGATTGCCTTGCTCGGGCGTTTCCTCCCTAGACTTGGGCCGCTTGTCATCACAAGCGGCTCTTCTTTTTTGGGCGGGGTCCTAACTCCGCATCTGCATGATCTGGTCCATCGGCGGCATGTTGGCATTCAGATGCGCCATGATCCAGACCGTGCCGCCGACCACCAGGAAGACGACCAGGAGGCCGAAGGCGAGCGCCAGCACGTTGTTGGTATTGTCGGGGCCGGTGGTGATGTGCAGGAAGAAAACGAGATGCACGCCCATCTGTGCGATCGCGAGCACGATCAGCGCGACCGGGATGGACGGCTGCCAGACCAGATCGGTGCCGGCGATGAAGAACGACGTCGCCGTGAGCAGCAGAGCCAGGACAAGACCGACAACGTAACCGAGGATGCGGACGCCGACACTGTGTTGCTCTTCCTCGCCGGGCGCGAGGTCGTGTTTGACCAACTCATGCGTCTGATCGCTCATGGCGCACTCCCAAGCAGGTAGACCACGGAAAACACCGCGACCCAGATGATGTCGAGCGCGTGCCAGAACAGCGCAAAGCACATCATCCGCCGCTGGATGTCGGCACGAAAGCCCTTGGCGAACACCTGCGCCATCATGGTGAGCAGCCACAACACGCCGGCAGAGACGTGGAGGCCATGGCATCCGACCAGCGAGAAGAACGCGGTCAGGAACGCGCTACGCGACGGGCCATAGCCACGGGCGACGAGGTCGGCGAATTCGCGGAACTCGATGGTGAGGAATATGAGGCCGAGCACGCAGGTCACGGCCATGCCGAGATAGAACCAGAACCGGTTGCGCACGTCGGCGGCAATGCTGGCCATGCCGCAGGTGAAGCTCGACAGCAACAGGCAGACCGTCTCGATCGCGACGTTCTTCTGGTCGAAGATCTCCGAGCCCTTCGGGCCGCCGGCGGTCTGGCCGGCCAGCACGGCGTAGGCCGCAAAGAAACAGGAGAACATCACGATGTCGGAGAGCAGGAAGATCCAGAAGCCGTAGGCGGTCACGATCCGCTTCGGCGCGGGCCCGGTATGCTCGATGACGACACCGATGTGATGGGGATCGGCATGGGCGTGGCCAGCGGTCGCGGTCATCGACATCAGACGGCCCCCGCCATGCTGACGAGCCTGCGCCGTTCCTCCAGATTGACGCGGTCGATGCGGGCGACCTGATCGGCCGGGATGACGTATTCGTCATGGTCGCGCCAGGCGAACAGGACGAAGGTCGCGAAGGCGCCGAGGCCGCCCAAAATCACCATCCACCAGATGTGCCAGATCAGCGCGAAGCCCATGATGGTGGCGAAGAACGCGCAGACGAAGCCGGTCGGCGAATTCCGGGGCATCTCGATGTCCTGATATTCCGGCTCTTCGTGCTCGAGCAGTTGCTGCTTGGCATGGGCCTTCATCTCCCAATAGGCGTCCTCGCCGCGCACATCGGGATTGAACGCGAAGTTGAACACCGGCGGCGGCGACGAGGTCGCCCATTCCAGCGAACGGCCGTCCCAGGGATCGCCGGTGCGGTCGCGCAGGGCCTCGCGGTCGCGGATGCTGACGACGAGTTGCATGATCTGGCAGATCACGCCGATCGTCAGCACCGCCATGCCGACCGCCGCCACCAGCATCCAGGGCCGCCAGACCGCGACATCGTAGTGCTGCATGCGGCGCGTCATGCCGAGCATGCCGGCGACATAGAGCGGCATGAAGGTGATGAAGAAGCCGAGGAAGGTGAACCAGAACGCAGCCTTGCCCCAGCGTTCGTCGAGACGGAAACCGAACGCCTTTGGAAACCAATATTCGAAGCCGGCGAAAGCGCCGAACAGCACGCCGCCGATGATGACGTTGTGGAAGTGCGCCACCAGGAACATGCTGTTGTGAAGCATGAAATCGGCCGGCGGCACCGCGAGTAGGACGCCCGTCAATCCGCCGACGATGAATGTCACCATGAAGCCGACCGCCCACAGCATCGGCGTCGCGAAGCGAATGCGGCCGCCATACATAGTGAACAGCCAATTGTAGATCTTCACCCCCGTCGGCACCGCGATGATCATGCTGGCGATGCCGAAGATGGCGTTGACGTCGGGCCCAGCTCCCATCGTGAAGAAATGATGCAGCCATACCATGAAGGAGATGACGCAGATCGCCATGGTGGCCAGCACCATCGAGCGATAGCCGAACAGTGCCTTGCCGGAGAAGGTCGAGACCACCTCGGAGAAGATGCCGAAGGCCGGCAGCACCAGGATGTAGACCTCGGGATGGCCCCAGGCCCAGATCAAATTCATGAACATCATGAGGTTGCCGCCCGCCTCGTTGGTGAAGAAGTGGAAGCCGAGGTAGCGGTCGAGCAGCAGCATCGCCAGCGTAGCGGTGAGAATCGGGAACGCCGCGACGATGAGGAGATTCGAGGCCAACGTGGTCCAGCAGAACATCGGCATGCGCAGATAGTTCATGCCTTTGGTGCGCAGCTTCAGCACGGTGGTGACGAGATTGATGCCGGCGACCAGGGTGCCGACGCCGGAGATCTGCAGCGACCAGGCGTAGTAATCGACGCCGACGCCGGGCGAGTAGGACAATTCCGAGAGCGGCGGAAAGGCGAGCCAGCCGGTGCGCGCGAATTCGCCGACCACGAGCGAGATATTGACCAGCAGCGCGCCGGTCGCGGTCAGCCAGAAGCCGACGGAATTGAGCGTCGGGAAGGCGACATCGCGCACGCCGAGCTGGAGTGGCACGATCAGGTTCATCAGCCCGATCACGAACGGCATCGCCACGAAGAAGATCATGATGGTGCCGTGCGCCGAAAAGATCTGGTTGTAGTGCTCGGGCGGCAGATAGCCTTGCGACTGGTAGGCGACGGCCTGCTGGATTCGCATCATGATGGCATCGCTGCCGCCGCGCAGCAGCATCACCGAGGCCAGCAGCACATACATGACCCCGATGCGCTTGTGGTCGACGCTGGTGATCCATTCGCGCCAGAGATAGGGCAGATGACCCTTGATCACGACCCAGGCCAGCACGCCCAGGATTGCGACCAGCACCACCGCGCCCGCGACGAGCGGAATCGGCTGATCGAACGGAATGGCGGACCAGTCGAGCTTACCGAGCATCGTGGCCTCCACTGTGCGACCGGCCCGCTTCGGATGCGAGCTCCGGTCCAGGACCCGGCGGAATATGCTGGGTCGCGATCAGGTCGAACAGGCGCGGATCTTCGAGCCGATAGGTCGGCCGCCCCGTCTCGACGCCTTGCTGCATCAGCTTTGTGTAACTGTCCGCATTCAGCACGGCGTCCGTCTTCGCCGTGGTCGCCACCCACTCCGGAAAGGCGAGCGGCGAGATCACGTTGACGTCGAACATCATGTCGGGGAAGCCGTCGCCGGAGAAATGCGCCGACAGGCCCTGCAGCTTGCCCTCGTTGTCGGCGCGCAGGTTCAGCTTCGTCACCATGCCGTTCATGGTGTAGATCATGCTGCCGAGCTGCGGGATGAAGAACGTGTTCATCACGCTCGACGACGTCAGCTGGAAATTCAGCTCGGCGCCCGCCGGTACGGTCAGCGTATTGACCGTGGCGATGCGCTGATCCGGATAGATGAACAGCCATTTCCAGTCGAGCGAGACGGCCTGGATCCGCACCGGGCTGCCGGTGCCTGGCACGGGCGCTGCGGGATCGAGCTGGTGCGAGCCGATCCAGGCGACGCCGCCGAGCAGGATGACGGTGAGCGCAGGGATCGCCCACACCACCATCTCGACGCGGCCGGAATAGACGAAGTCGGGCTGGAAACGCGCTTTCGGATTGGACGCGCGAAACCAGAACGCGAAGCCGAGGATCGCAACGATGGTCGGCACCACGATCACGAGCATGATGAAGACGGAATCGATCAGGATGGTGCTGTTGGCCACAGCCACAGGCCCTTGCGGATCGAACAGATTCATCGGCAAGCCACTGGCGGTTGGGAAGCCCCGGGACAGAGCCTAGCGCGGGAAAGGCTCCGCAACAAACGCGATTGCCTGAAAACGGTTCCTGAACCGCAAAGGGTCAGCCATGCGCGATGGGCCGGGCGCAACATGCAATTCCACGTGATCTCAATGACATGAACGCAGAGGCGCGCCCTTCTCTCCGAGAGGGGCGATTGCTAATCTGCACGAAAATACTGAATGAACAGACCGAGCCCGGGAGTGAACCGAGATGCGCTTGAAGGACAAGGTTGCGATCGTCGTCGGCGCCGGCCAGAGCCCCGGCGAGGGCATGGGCAACGGCCGCGCCACCGCGCTTACCTTCGCGCGCGAGGGGGCCAAGGTCTTGTGCGTCGATCACCAGCTGGAATCGGCGCAGGAAACGGTTGCGATGATCACCGCGGAGCAGGGCAGGGCCGCAGCCTTTAAGGCCGATGTGACCAAAGCCGCCGACATCAAAGCGATGGTCGCGGACGCGCAATCGCGCTGGGGCCGGATCGACGTGCTGCACAACAATGTTGGCGTCAGTCTCTCCGGCGGCGATGCCGAATTGCTGCAGCTGACCGAAGAGGCATTCGACCGCGTCGTCGCCATCAACCTGAAGAGCTGCATTCTCGCCGCGAAAGAGGTGATCCCGATCATGCGCGCGCAGAGAGGCGGTGCCATCATCAACATCTCCTCGATGGCCGCGATCACGACCTACCCTTATGTCGCCTACAAGGCGACGAAGTCGGCGATGATCGCCTTCACCGAACAGCTCGCCTACCAGAACGCCGAATACGGCATCCGCGCCAACGTCATCCTGCCCGGCCTGATGAACACGCCGATGGCGGTCGATACCCGCTCCCGCGAATGGCACAAGACCCGCGCCGAAGTCGAAGCCGAACGCGACAGCAAGGTGCCGTTGCGCAAGAAGATGGGCACCGGATGGGATGTCGCCAATGCGGCGCTGTTCCTGGCATCAGATGAAGCGAACTTCATTACGGGCGTGACACTGCCGGTGGATGGTGGGGCGAGCGTGCGGCGGGGGTGAGTGCCAAAGGGACGCTGCACTTACCCTCCCCTGGAGGGGGAGGGTCGCCACGCATGAAGCGCAGCGCAATGCGTAGCGGGGTGGGGTGACGGTCTCTCCGCATCGAACCCTGCCCGAGTGGAGAGAGATCACCCCACCCCGCTCGCGCTGCGCGCGACCGACCCTCCCCCTCCAGGGGAGGGTGCAGCGTCATTGCGGCACGCGCGTGACCCGCCAGATCGTGCCATTGCCATCCTCCGACACCAGCAGCGATCCATCCTTCGCCACGGTCACTCCGACCGGCCGTCCCCACACCTCGGTGTCGCTCACCACGAACCCCGTGACGAAATCCTCGTACTCCCCGGTCGGTTTGCCGTCCTTCATCTTGATGCGGATCACCTTGTAGCCGGTGCGTTTCGATCTGTTCCAGGAGCCGTGCTGGGCGGCGAAGGCGTCGCCCTGGTACTCGGGCGGAAACTGCGTGCCCTGGTAGAAGGTCATGCCGAGCGAGGCCGAGTGCGGCTGGATCAGCACATCCGGCACCGTCACCTTGTCCTTGAGGTCCGGCCGCGAGCCGGCGTGGCGCGGGTCTTCGTTGCCTCCGATGTAGAACCAGGGCCAGCCGTAGAAACCGCCCTCCTTCACGCTGGTCACGTAGTCGGGCACCAGATCGTCGCCGAGGCCGTCGCGCTCGTTGGTCGAGCACCAGGGCAGACCGGTCTGCGGCTGGATCGCGAGGCCGACGCAGTTGCGGAGTCCGGTGGCGTAGATCTTCCGCTCCTTGCCGTCAGGATTGAACACCAGCACGGCCGCGCGCTCGGTCTCGCTGGCCCAGGCCGCGCCAAGCGGCTGCGCTTTTGACCACGCCTCCATCCCGCCCGGCGGCGTGCCCATGCCCTCTGCGACGTTGCTGAGCGAGCCGACCGACACCAGCATGCGCTTGTTGTCCGGCGTGAACACGATGTCGCGGGTGGAATGGCCGCCATCATGCGGCAGGCTTGCCACGATCGTTTCTGCCTTCCCGCGCGCCTTGAGATCGCCGGCCTGGTAGGGAAAGCGAACGACGCTGTCGGTGTTGGCGACATAGACCCATTGCGGGTTGTCGCCGTTCGGAAAAAAGGCGATGCCGAACGGCTGCCTCAGGCCGCCGGCAAACACCTCGTTGGTCACCTTGCCGCCATCGCCCGCGCGCAGCACGCGGATGTTGCCGGCCCGCGTCTCCGCGACGAAGACATCGCCATTCGGCGCGATCCGCACGACGCGTGGCGTGCGCAAGCCTTCGGCGAACAGCTCGATCTTGAATCCAGTCGGCACCTGGAGCGCAGCCTCGGGCGGACGCGGCACCACGCGCGCGGAGCTTGCGACCGACCGCGTCGCGCCGGGCCTGACCAGATCCTGTGGCCGGATCAACCTGACCGTGCCAGGCCTGTCGGCCCGCCAGTCGCCATAGGCGTCCTTGCCCTGCAGCACCGGCTCACCTCGTGCGCTGGTCGCAGCCGCGACCAGCAATCCCGCGGACAGCGCAACGAACCATAGTCTGTTCTTCACGTCTCCCTCCCGGCCTGCACGTCTCAAACGTCAATATGCGACAACCCGCAACCGTTCTGCGGCAGGCCATGTGTCTGCCGAATCCCACGTCAGCTCATGCCCGCACGATGGGCACCAGCCGCGGCCCATCGTACTGGAAAATGCGGCTGATCGGTGCGACACATTGGCGGGGCGCGACCGGCGGTTGTTCAAAGCTGCGGCATTGGTGTCGCGGCTGATGGGGTGATCATGTGGGGATCCGTCATATCGGAATGGACGAGCCTGCTGCTGCGCTGGCTGCACGTGGTTGCCGCGATCGCCTGGATCGGCAGTTCCTTCTATTTCATCGCCCTCGATCTCAGCCTCAGGCCCAAAAGCGACCTGCCTGATGGCGTGCAGGGCGAGGCCTGGCAGGTCCACGGCGGCGGCTTCTACCGGATCATGAAATATCTGGTCGCACCGAGCCAGATGCCGGACGAGCTGACCTGGTTCAAATGGGAGGCCTACACCACCTGGCTGTCCGGCTTCGCGCTGATGGTGGTGGTGTATTATCTCGAGGCCGATTTATTTCTGGTCGACAAGGCGATCCTCGACCTCACGCCATTCCAGGCCGGCCTGTTCAGCTTCTTTAGCCTCGCTCTGGCATGGCTGCTTTACGAAGCTGCCTGCCGCAGCGGACTTGCGCAGCGCGAGCTGCCCTTCGCTATCGGCGGCTATTTGTTCCTGGTCGCGCTGACCTACGCCTTCACCCATGTGCTGAGCGGTCGTGGCGCCTTCAACCAGATCGGGGCGATCATCGGCACCATCATGGTCGCCAACGTCTTCGCGCTGATCATCCCGAACCAGAAGAAGATCGTGGCCAACCTGATCGCGGGACAGGCGCCCGACCCGAAGCTCGGCAAGGCCAGCAAGGAACGCTCGGTCCACAACAACTATCTGACCTTGCCCGTGGTCGTGCTGATGATCAGCAACCACTATCCCCTGCTCTACGCCACGCGCTTCAACTGGATCATCGTCGCGATCATCCTGGCGCTCGGCCCCGTGATCCGCCATTTCTTCAACGCGCGGCATGCGGGGCGCAAATCGCCGTGGTGGGTGTGGGGCGTCGCAGCAATCGGCGTGATCGCGATCCTCTTCCTCTCCGCCGCCGGACCGCGCGACGTCAAGACCGGCGCGCTGCCGGCGCAGCCGACGCTCGCCAATGTCGAGGAGATCGTGATGTCCCGCTGCAGCATGTGCCACGCGGCCGAGCCGGTCTGGGCCGGCATCGTCACTGCGCCGAAAGGCATATTGCTTGACGCGCCCGAGCACATCCATCGCAACATCCGCCTGATCGGGCGTGTCGCGGCCTGGTCCAATGCGATGCCGCCGGGCAATGTCACCGAGATGACCAGCGAGGAGCGCGCCATTCTCGCCGCCTATGTCGAGCAGGCGCATTGATGCCGTCCCGCGTCGGCACAGCATTTCGCGGAATGAAATTCCCGCATCTCCCACTGAATTGAAAATGACTCGACCGTCTATCCGGCGTAGACAGGAGCCGTGGCCGCTGCCGCGGCCAAAGTCAGTTGCATGCGCGGGGAAAGAACAGTGGCTCTCAAGAACGTCATCGGTATCGACCACGCCGTGGTCATGGTGAAGGACCTCGATCAGGCTGCCGATAATTACCGGCAGCTCGGCTTCACCGTCTCCCCGCGCGGCACCCACAGCGTCCATATGGGCACCGGCAACTACACCATCATGTTCGACCCCGACTACATGGAGCTGCTCGGCGTGCTCGCTGCGACCGAGCTCAACGCCCCGGCGCGCGCCTTTCTCGACAAGCACGGCGAAGGCATCGAGCGCATCGCCTTCACGGCAATCGATTCCGCCGCCGGCGCCGAGGAGATCCGCGCACGCGGCCTGGCGCCGATCGGCCCGACCGATTTCGAACGGCCGGTGACGCTGCCAAACGGCACGGTCTCGGCGGCGAGATTCCGCACCTTCATGTGGCCGACCGCGGAAGCGCCCGGCGGCGTGCGTATCTTCGCCTGCCAGCACAAGACGCGCGAGACGGTGTGGATTCCGGAATTGATGAAGCATGCCAATGCGGCCAGGCGGATCAAGCAGACGCTGATCGCAACGCCCGAGCCTGCGAAGGAGGCCGCGCATCTCGGCCGGCTGATCGACCGCGAGCCGAAAACGGATGCCGACGGCGCGGTCACCGTGCCCTCCGGCGGCGACCGTGCCGACTTCGTCTATCTGACGCTGGACCAGCTCGGCAAACGCTATCCCGGCGTGCCGCTCGCGGGCCTCTCAGAGCGCGGCGGCGCGGCGCTGGTGCTCATCAGCGGCGATCTCGCGGCCACCGAGAAGGCGCTGGGATCAGTCGCTGTGCGCAGCGGAGCTGCGATCTGCGTGCCGCCGGCCAAGGCCAACGGCGCCCTGCTCGCCTTCATTGCCGGCTGATTTGAACTAATTCTTTAACGCGTATTTACCCGGCGGCTCTAGGATTCCTGGCAGTCCAAGCCGCCGGAGCCAAACGTATGTTCAAAGAGGGATCGCCGATCGCCTATGACGCGCCGGCCGAACTGAAGAAGTGGCCGTCGCTGAAGGGGCAGAGGCAGAAGGACCGAGGCCCGCCCTATCTCGTCTACAACGGCACGCTCGCCGACTGTGTCCGCGAGCTGATGGGCAAGCCGATCAAAGGCATTTCGCTCTACGACATCATGACGAAGCCGCAACCGGCCTTCGACCAGACCGTGCTGTCGCCCGGCGATGCCGCCGAGATCGCGATGCGCAAGGATTTTCCGAAAGACTAATTCGAGGCGCGGCTGCCGGCCGTCTTGCCCTGCTGCCTCGAGGACGTATCCGTCGGCGCATCGAGGAAGACGACGGGCGTGCCGCGCTTCACGTTCTCGCCGAGCACACGCGCATCCCAATTGGTGAGCCTGATGCAGCCGTGAGACGCGGACTTGCTGACCCTGTCGGGCTCTGCCGTTCCATGAATGCCATAGCCCTGCGCCGACAGTCCGATCCAGTACGAACCTACCGGATTGTTCGGCCCCGGCTTGATGTCGAACGGCCTCTTGGATTTGACACTCTTGAACTTGTACTCGGGATTGTAGTGATAGGTCGGCTGCTCGTGGGTGCCGGTCACCTTCAGCGTCCCCATCGGCGTCGGACGATCCGGACTGCCGATTGTCGCCGGGTAGAACGCGATGAGACGACCGGAGCCGTCGAACGCCTTCAACGTCGCTCGCGTCTTGTCGATCTCGACCCGCGCAATGCGCGGAAGCTCCCGTTGCGCCGGAACGTTGGCCACGACGATCGTCTCGCCGGATTTGTCGAAAGCCTTCCTTGGATTGAGCGTCTTCAATAGCTCCTCGCTCATGTGGAATTTTTCCGCGAGCCCTTCGAGCGGACTGGTGTAGCTCAGCGCCTCCAGTGACTTCATCTCGTCGAGCTTGGCCGGCAGCCTCTTGAGGAACGGCCCCTTCACGTCTGCGTCGGTGATCGTGTAGTCGACGGCGACGGGACCTTCGCTCGCTGCGTTCAGCTGGTCCCACAGTTCCGGGGCAATCGTCTTGTCGAAGGCGATCCCGTTCTGCTCGGCGAACGCCTTCATCGCCTTCTGCGCGTTCTCGCCGAACTTGCCGTCGATCTGGCCGGGCGAGAATTGCGCACGATCGAGCAGGATCTGAAGCTTCGTCACCGAAGCGTTGAGCTTGTCGGTCGCCGGCTGCTTTTCGGGACGCGCAGCATCATTCACCGCCACTGCGTCGAGATTGCCCGCGAGTGCCGGGCAGAAGATCCAGAGCGACATCACCGCGCCAAGCATCCATCGCATCATGATCGCTCGTCCCAATTCGCAAAGTGATCCGCAAAACCGCGGAGAGTTTCTCTTTGGAAACACCGTAGTAACACCGACGGAACCCATGAGACCGCAGCTTTGCCGCAATCGCGCGGTTAAGAATTCCTTATCGCCGGCGCATCGCTGGCCGTTCATCTCACAGTTCGAGGTTGCCCCAGCAAATGCGATTTGTCGTCGCGGCTTGCGCCGCGTTCATGATTTTGATGTGCGACCTCGATCCGCCGGCGTCCCGGCAAACATCAGCATTCGACGCCACTACTCTCCAGAACAATCATGCCTCGCCACTTGTTCCGGTGGCCGAACTCTTCCTCGCCAGCGTGCAGGCCATCGAGCTCGCCAATGCACACGCGGCCCTTGAGGAGAAGAGCGAGCCGCCGCGCGCGGCCGAAACCGTCGCCGAGGGTCCGGTTTCACCGACAGACCGATTCTGCCACGCGCTTCGCGAAGCCGCCGAAGCCAGCGGCATTCCGGTGCCGTTCTTCGCGCGCCTGATCTGGCAGGAGAGCCGCTTCAAGTCGAACGAGGTCAGCCACGCCGGCGCACAGGGCGTCGCGCAGTTCATGCCGGAAACGGCCGCCGAGGTCGGGCTCGATGATCCCTTCGATCCCATGAAGGCGCTGCCGGCATCGGCAAAATTCCTACGCAAGCTCCGTGACGATTTCGGCAATCTCGGCCTCGCCGCCGCCGCCTACAACGCAGGCCCCGGCCGCATCCAGAAGTGGCTTGCCAAGGAGAGCGAGCTGCCGCGCGAGACGCGCGACTATGTTCGCATCATCACCGGCACCAAGGCCGAGGACTGGACCGAGCGCGCGGAAACGCTCGCAATCCGGATCGACTTGCCGCGCGAGGCGCCGTGCGAAGGCATCGGCAGCCTCTCGAAAGCCAGGGATGTTGCCTGGGTTCCGGTCAACCTGACGCCATCGGTCACGACCATCATTCGCAAGGCTGAACAGCTTGCCGCGCGACTGACGGCGAGCCGCGCCCGCAAGCGGTTCGCAACCATGCTCCGGAAGAACACTTCGGCGCACGGCAAGGCGCGCAGCATGATTGCAGCACGCGCGGCCGGCAAGAGTGCGAAGGCCCGCGCCATTCGCTTCGCATCGCGCGAACGGCCTTCCGGCTAGTTTTGGAGCCGCGCGAGCGCTAAAACGCTCCGTTCCACTTTCCCGGACAGGGGGGATGGACCCTGTGTCTGCACGGAACTTGCGATGCCATTGAAGAGTGCCGGGATCATCGCCTATCGGAAGCGCCGCAGGCTCGAGGTTCTCCTCGTTAATCCTGGAGGGCCGTTCTGGCGCAACAAGGATCTCGGCGCATGGTCGATCCCGAAGGGCGAATATGCGGACGAAGAAGATGGGGAAATCGCCGCGCGGCGGGAGTTTGCCGAAGAGCTTGGGCTTGAGCTGTCCGTGCCGCTGATCGCGCTTGGAGAGGTCAAGCAGCGCGGCGGCAAGCTCGTCACCGCGTTTGCTGCCGAGCTCGACATCGATACGAGCAGCCTTCGCAGCAACACCTTCGAGATCGAATGGCCGCCCCGCAGCGGCAAACGGCACACCTTCCCGGAGGTCGATCGTGCCGAATGGTTCACGCTCAAAGAGGCGCAGGAGAGGATCAATGCAGGGCAACGCCCGCTGCTTGATCGGCTACAGCGACTGGCCGGCGGCGAATAGGCGCGTCGCCTACACCGGCTTATCGCGAGCTTCGAAGGGCAGCCGCGAACGAGGTGCGCTCCCTCTCCCGCTTGCGAGAGAGGGTTGGGGAGAGGGTGTCTCCACAACGGGACAATCCCCAAGAGGAAAGAGCCCTCACCCGGCGCTACGCGCCGACCTCTCCCGCAAGCGGGAGAGGTTAAGAAGAGCCAGCGGCGAATAGGCGCGTCGCGATGACGGCTATTTCGAGCAAAGCAGACTTTCCTACTCCGCCTTGATGTTCGCGGCCGCCACGACCTCGGCAAGTTCCTTCGTCTCCTTCGCGATCTTGGCGGCATACTCAGTCGGGCTGAGCACGCTGACCACGCCCTGCGAGCCGAGCTTCTCTTCAACCGCCGGATCCTTGGCAGCAGTGACGATCTCCCGGTGCAGCGTCTCCAGGATCGGCGCCGGCGTTGCCTTCGGCATGAAGAAGCCGACCCAGAACGAGATGTCGAAGCCGGGATAGCCGGCTTCCGCGACGGTCGGCACATCAGGCAGCGCCGGCAGCCGCTCGGCTGAGGACACCGCGAGCGCGCGCAGCTTGCCGGCCTTGACCAGCGGCACGGCAGAGAGCGGATCGAACACCGCCAGCACCTCTTGCGCGAGCAGGCCGACCTCGGACGCCGATCCGCCGCGATAGGGCACGTGGATCATCTTGATGCCAGCCTTCTGGCTGAGCAGCTCCATGGCGAGATGGGCGAGATTGCCGTTGCCGCCCGAACCGTAAGCGAGCGCACCGGGGGCGGCCTTCGCGGCGGCGACGAGATCGGCGACGGTCTTGATGCCGGCGGTCTTGGGATTCTCCGGATTGACCACGAGCACCAGCGGCGCCGAGACTACGGTCGTGAGCGGCGCGAAATCCTTCTCCGGATCGTAGCGGATATCTTTGAACAGCGTCTTGTTGAGCGTGATGGTGGACGAGTTGCAGGCGAGAATGGTGTAGCCGTCGCCTTCCGCACGCGCGACGCCTTCGGCGGCGATCATGCCGTTGGCACCGGCGCGGTTCTCGACCACGTAGGGCTGGCCGAGCTTGTTGCTTAAGCGATCGCCAATGATGCGCGCGACGACGTCGACCGGGCCGCCGGCGCTGAAGCCGACCATGATCTTGACCGGGCGCGCCGGATATTTCTGCGCGAGCGCCTGTGTCGTGACGCACAATCCGGCCACAATCGCCAACAGGCAAAGCGTTCGTTGCATTCGTTCCCTCCCCAGACCTCATCGCGCCGCTTGTGCATGCTTGTTGGTGCGACGCATTCGAAGGTCGATGATGAGCGGCGGCGCCGGAATTCGCAATCGCGTTTGCGCGTCGGCATTCCGCCGCGCGGCACGAAAGAGCAGCTCCGCAACAAAAAATGCGAAAACAACCCCATGCACAGTAGCCGACCGTTGTCGAAACAAGGACTTGGGCAGGACAAGGCGAATTTCTGGTATTACGAATTCGAATTGACACGTCGGGCAAAACACCGGCATAATGGCATGATCGCAACAGCCGTGAGCGCCCAGGCCATTTCAGCCCTGCGCGGCTCGACCTGGTTGCACGTAAGCCCTTCATCGACATCTGAAAATCGCAATCACCGCGCGGCACGCGCGCGACCGGCTTCGCGCCGCAAGCGCTCGCGCCCGCAAAGGACCTTAGGACATGACGTCAACTCCCCATCGCACCAGCACGTTACCGATCGCGGCAACGGATCGCAGCAGACCCACGCCCCGGATCAAGCTCACCCGGCGGCGCCTGGAGATCCAACATCCCGACCCGCAAGCCGGCGAGCGGCTGCTGGCTGAGGCGCTCGGCGCCGTCGATCGCGACGCGCTGCACGGCATCCTCCAGCAATTGCTCAAGGCCAGCGCGATCGAGCAAAAGCCCAATGAGGCCAACCTCGCCTTCATGATCTCGATGATGAAGAGCATCGCACCCAGGGATTCGGTCGAGGCCATGCTGGTGGCGCAGATGGTGTCCGTCCACGTCGCGGCGATGCGCTCCGCCTGCCGCCTCGCCTTCACCGACCATCTGCAGCAGCAGGAAGGCGTCACCCGCGCATTGACCCGGCTGGCCCGCACTTTTGCAGCCCAGATCGAGGCCCTTAGCCGCCACCGCAGCAATGGCGAGCGCGCCATAACGGTGCAGAATGTGTCGGTGCAGGACGGCGGCAGCGCGATCGTGGGCAACGTCACGCAGCACGCGAGCGTGATCGTGGCGGAGGCGCGCGCGACGGATAGGACTGCGAATGCAGAAACGGCCGCGGGCCGCGAGGACCAACGCGGAAAAGACGAGCTCTGCGAGGAGAACGGCGCCAGCGCATGAGCCGCGATCACATCCGTAATACAGATGCCATGCAGTCGAGCCCGCGCTGCGGCGCACGGACGCGCGGCGGCACCCTCTGCCGCGCGCCGGCGAGGCAAGGCAAGGCCCGCTGCCGCATGCACGGCGGTGCGTGGGGATCGGGCGCGCCGAGGGGAAATCAGAATGCGCGGAAGCATGGCGCATTCGCGCAAGACGGACTCGCGGCGCAGCGCGCGATCCGGGAGTTGCTGGGCGAGACAAGGAAGCTGCTGGCCGAGCTGAAGTCGGGCTAGCCCACGGAGGGGCGGTAGCGATTTTCAGGAATTCGACAACTCAATGATCCATCAACGGTCCATATGTTCCCATACGGTCCGTCTCATCGCGGCGTCGGAACTTCCCGCACTGGCATCGCTTTGAATTCGGCAAATGGAAGAATTCGCCATGACCTCCGAAACGGAACTGAAATTCCGCGTTGCGCCGCGAAACTTATCGTCAGTGTTGCGGAAGGGCCGTTTGAGCGGGCGGCGCGGCGACCAGTGCGAACAGTCGCTCGCGTCGACCTACTACGATACGACCAAGCATAAGCTCAAACGCCATGGCGTGACGTTGCGCGTCCGCAAGATCGAGGGCCGCTACGTGCAGACCGTGAAAGCCGGCGGCGCGGGCAGCGTGACGCGGGGCGAATGGGAGCACGAGGTTTCCGGTGCAAACCCCGACCTGAGCAAGACGAGGCATACGCCGCTCCAGGAGCTTGCGACCCGAAAGCTCCCTCGCAAGCTAAAGCCGGTCTTCCGGACCGACATTCATCGCATGGCGCAGGCGCGACGCGTCAGGAAGAGCCAGATTGAACTTGCGGTCGACCGCGGTCGCATCAGCGCCGGACGCCATTCGCGGCCGGTTGCCGAGCTGGAGCTGGAACTGAAGTCCGGCCATGTTGCAGACCTGTTCCGCCTTGCCCGCGATGTCGAGCGCAGCACTGGGGCAGAGCTCGATCTGCGCTCGAAGGCCGAGCGAGGTTATCTGCTCGTCGCGGGCAGTGGCGGCGGCGCGCAGCGCGCCGAGCCGATCGCGCTGAAGGCTGGGCTGTCGCCGCGCGAGGCCTTCCGGATCATCGCGCATTCGACGCTGCGTCACGTCACGGCGAATGCCGATCCGGTGCGTGACATGGACGCCGAAGGAGTCCATCAGATGCGCGTCGGCCTGCGGCGCCTGCGGGCGGCTATCTCGCTGTTCGCCGATATCTTGCCGCGCGCGAGCACTGCGCGGATCGAGGCCGAGCTGAAATGGCTCACGGGCGAACTGGCGCCTGCGCGTGAAATCGACGTGTTCCTGAACGAGAGCATCCGGCCGATCACCGAGCAGGACGTGCCGCGACGCGGCGCCCGCGCGATCCGCAAAAGGTTCTCCGGGCAACGACAGGCGGCATTCGAGCGCGCACGCGAGGCGGTGATGTCGGGGCGTTACCGCCGCCTGCTGATCGACGTGATCGAGTGGATCGAAGGCGGACGGCCTCACACCGATGACGATGGCGCGATCGCCGCCTACGCCGCGGAGGTGCTCGATCGGCGCATCCGGAAGGCGCGCAAGCAGGGCAATCGCCTGAACGATCTCGATCCGATGCAGCGTCACAAGCTGCGGATCAAGATCAAGAAGATTCGTTACGCCGTGGATTTCTTCGAGAGCCTCTACAGCGATGGCGACCAGAACGAGCTCGCAGCCCTGTCCGACCGGCTGAAGCAGATTCAATCCGCGCTGGGATCGCTGAACGACTTCATGGCGCATCGCGAGCTGGCGACGGAGGCCGCATTGACGGCGCCGCCTGCGCACCGCCGCGCCCAGGCTTTCGCAGCGGGCTTCATCGTCGGTGCGGAACGCAAGGCCGCGGACGGCCTGATGAAGGACGCAGCAAAGGAGCTGCATCGGTTGCGCCGGCTGCGCGCGGCGCCGAATGGACGAGCGTAGGAGAACCGACATGGGATCCGATGTGGCTTGGGTCGGCAATTGGCGAAATCAATTCGGCTCCATCTTGCGCATCACTGATGATGCGAACGGCCGCATCGCGGGGAATTTCGAGACCGCGCTCGAAGACAGCGGCTTTTACGGGCAAGCGGTGCCGGTCACCGGGTTTCACAGGGGCAATTGCATCGCCTTTGTCGCGGTGGGCTCGTCTGCGACGGGCGACCGGGCCGTCTCCTATACCGGACTGCTGCGTCACGGAAAGATGGAGACCGCCTGGTTCGTGGTCGCAGACCAGGCGCTGAGCGCGTCCAGGGAGGGCGAGCCGGCGAAGCTGAAACCGGTGAATTGGTGGCGCGGCCGTGACCACGAACGTCGATACGTTCGAACGGAGCTACGGCCCATCATAAATCGTGTCCGCTTCGCTCTGCTTACGGCGGATTTTGTTGCAAAAGTCGGCTGTAACCGACTGATGTCTTTCGGCCATTCGGTAAGCCGACCGGCTTTGGTCCGCCGACCCTGACGCTCTCAACGCAACTCCTACGCTACGCAATGCACAGGGCATG
>Ga0209700_103804_pt1 | contig 28337 bp, 14 predicted proteins | sample SiratroredBW_FD_187528 | JGI IMG/M metagenome (GOLD analysis project Ga0209700, IMG submission 187528) | Root nodule microbial communities of legume samples collected from California, USA - Siratro red BW (SPAdes) (version 2) | ecosystem: Host-associated > Plants > Roots > Nodule | place: USA... | reverse complement strand
AAAAAAAAAAAAAAAAAAAAAAAAACTATCTAGACAATTTTTACGGCTTTTCATGTATCATCATCCCATAAAGGTGTACCTTACCAAAGAAACTTCTTCGCTTTAGTTGATATTCTTCCTTTTTTTTCTTTTTAAATTTTATATATAAAAAATATTTTTATTGACCTTAATCAAGTTAGGTGTCCTTGACACTACATATTATTAATATTACTAATGCATAATTAGTCATCGTAATTAATAACTACGGCCTGCATAATTAGACTTATTATAATATTCCGTAACACATGAATACTTACTAAATGGGGGTAACCTCACTTCTTGATAAAGTAGTTTCCGTGTCCAGAGGTAATCTTTATCTTTTGTTTCATAAGATATGAATACTTAATTTTTATAATTTGGAAAGTTTTTTTTTTTTTTTTTTTTTAAGGAATTTTGTTCAAGATCTCACGTTTGGTACGTTGGAGATTCTAGTAAAAATGAAACCAATTTATAATATAAAAATAGATACGGGTCTCTTTTTATAAATCAGTTTTATAATATTGAATTAAATTTAAAGTTTATTTCTAAAAAAATTAATTTCCATACGGATGTTTACCTTCTTTTATTTTCCAACTAGGAATCAACAAATTGACATTCGAAATAAAAATTCAATTAACGAAAGAGAGAAAAAAATTTAACAAAAAATATTCCTGAATGCTATTATTTTTTCTTCTAACTATTAAGAGAGCATTTCAGGTTATATTTGTCAAATAGATAGATTGGACTAATGGTTTTGAAAAGTTATGATGAATGGATTAAAACAAGTTGTTAATTTATTTATGATCTATTAAGATACAATTTATTCACTATCCATTAAAAAAGTCATCTGTTAACTTTTCTTACGAATTTAATGCTGATAAAATAAAAATTCAACGATATCCAAACATTCTCTTAGAAAAAGTATTTTTCATGGTCACTTAAATATATTTTCTCCATTTATTCATGTATTTTTAAAATTACTATTTTTTTAATTCAATCTAAGGATTTTATTCAAGTTATAATGAATGGATTAAAACAATTTATTAATTTGCTTATGATCTATAAAAACCATCACAATGTCATTTAACAAAATTCACATAAATAATCTCTTAACTTTTTATTTATAAATTTATATTCAATCCATCCATAACCTTTTTAGAAAAAAATATTTTTCACAATTATTTAAGTATTTTCTCTCATTTTTCCGTAATTTTTAAAAAATTAAAACTATAACTTTTTTGTTTAATTCACTTCAACGAAATGATTATTTGATATATTGGCTTTTTAAAGATATTTTCAACATAAAAAAGCTATTTTAAAAAAATTATACTATTTGTGTGTGCCATAAATTGTAGAAGTTTTTAATAAATTAAAAAAAATATATGAAATAAATTACGTTGAATTGATTTTGTTTCATGAAATGTTAATGAGAAATTAATCCATGGAATTTGAAACTTGAAAATCAAATGAATCGATTACCGTTTATCCATTTTATTAGATGATTCATAAAATCTTATTTAAGTGTTCTTTTAATAATTAATAAATTGAAATAGACTTTACGTGGATAGATTAGATGGATCATGGACAAAACTTTTGTCCTCTAGTGTGAAACTTTGAATACAACTTTATTGTTTTTTATTTTTAATACTTTATATATTTAACTTTCATTAATCTCGTAATACACCAAGTCACATTTTGCTATATACTATCAATTATTTAGATAAAATTAATATAAAAGACTTTATTTCACCATAAAAATGTTAAAAACGCAAAAAATTAGGCCATTTTTATTTTTAGTATATTGGCAAGGAAAATTATCTTTTGAGAACACTATTCATTAAATCAACCGATTTTTTTAACGAAATATTATATAACAATACAAAATGATAAAATGAAAGGTGGTGTCAGTGTATCAGGATTTTTAGGTCTCTCTGAAACAAGCTTCTGAAACATATATATCTCTTGGAAATTGAGACACCCTCTGCAGGTTCAATCATACCACTACCTAAATACAACATGCACTTGGATCTTTGTTTAATGTTATTGTATGTCCATTCAGTAGTGGTCTTTGCAGCAAACTCTGATGTATTGTATACAGTAACTCTCATTCTATAGTTAAGGATTAGTCTCATGAATTAAAATTTATCCAACCATTGGTTCCTATATATTTCTTTTTGCTGTGATTTTAGGGAGCATGGCACCAATCACAAGACTGGTTAAACCATGGTGGAGATTTGTTCAACCGAAGATATGCTTACAAGGAGCGTAAGATCAGCACCAAAACTGCACCAGACCTGCGTATGAAGTGGAAATTCTATGCTGGCAGAGACATCACTGCAACACCAGCCATCTACGATGGCACCCTTTATTTTCCAAGCTGGAATGGTAACATCTATGCGGTTAAAGAAGCTGATGGATCGCTTCTTTGGAAGCAGAACTTGGAGAAATTGACAGGTCTGAAAGCAACTGAAGGCCTTGTTGAGAATGTGAATTGGACAGTGTCACGGTCAACTCCCACAGTGGCTGGTGATTTACTGATGATTGGATTGTATAGTCCTGCTTCTGTTATTGCTGTCAAAAGAACAACAGGTGAGCTTGTGTGGAAGACAACCTTGGATTACCATCCTGATGCACTCATCACCATGTCTGGAACATTCTACAACAGGTCACTATTTGCACATCTGTTATGTTTCCTCAAGAATTAATGGAAAAATTCATGTTATAAATTTTATTTATATCATCCTTATGTTTTTATCTTTCTGCCTGCACCATGCTCAACCCTCCACAGAGGTTACTATGTTGGAATATCTTCCCTGGAGTCACTTGCAGCCCTAGAAAAGTGTTGCACGTTTCGTGGAAGTTTTGTCAAACTTAATGCTGAATCTGGTGGCATTTTGTGGCGGACCTATATGATACCAGATAACAACAACACAAAAGGAGAATATGCAGGAGCTGCCGTTTGGGGAAGTAGTCCTTCCATTGATGAGAAAAGAAAGCATGTCTATATTGGCACCGGGAACCTCTATTCTGCACCATTACGTATACGCGAGTGTCGAGAAAGACAAATCGATCGAACTCAGCATGCTCAACCAGACGAGTGTGTTGAACCAGACAACCACTCCAACTCAATCTTAGCCCTTGATTTGGATTCTGGGAAGATCAGATGGTACCGCCAGTTTGGCGGCTACGATGTATCTGTTTTAGTATGTAGCGATTCTTCCACACCTAGTCCTAATTGTCCTCCTCAAGCAGACAAACCAGATGTTGATTTTGGGGAGGCACCAATGATTTTGACTGCATATATAAATCGAATCAAGAAAGATATTATTGTTGCAGTCCAGAAAAGTGGTATTGCATGGGCTTTGGATCGCAATAATGGTCACCTCCTTTGGTATACGGTAATACTTAATTTATAGTATGATCGTTTTCAATGAACAATTGGTGGATATATCTCTAGATCATCATGTTTTTTCCAATTTTTCTGCTATCCTAACAGAAAAAAAGCTGATTAGGTACTGTAGAGTATTGATCTCAATCAGAAGATGATAGGACACAATTATCAATTGAAAATTTATTCCTCTTTTGTGCTCATTTTCTTCATCTTTTTCCATTTTTTATCAGCAATACTTTCTTTTTGTAGGAAGCTGGGCCATACGGGCTCGCAGGAGGTGGATCATGGGGTGCAGCAACTGATGAAAAGAGGGTATACACTAACATTGTCAATTCTGATGCTAAAAATTTCACTCTTGCTCCCTCAAATGAGATTACAACTGCTGGTGGGTGGGTGGCAATGGATGCTAACAATGGTAGAGTTCTATGGTCAACAGCAAACCCTAGGAACAGCACTGCTTATGGCCCTGTTAGTGTTGCAAATGGTGTTGTGTTTGGTGGATCCGCTGATAGAATGGGATACATATATGCAATTGATGCCAAGAATGGGAAAATTTTATGGTCCTATGAAACTGGAGCCAGTGTTTATGGAGGCATGTCAATCTCCAAAGGGTGCATATATGTGGGCCATGGATACAATGCTGCTTATGGGCATACCTTGAACTTAACACAAGGAAGCTTTCTCTTTGCCTTCTGTGTCAAAGACTTTGAATGGTTGTATTAGATTTATTTTAAAAATAATTCATTTCATTAGTAAAAAGGCAGTTAAAGTTATCTCTTTTTTAAAAAATGTGATAATCAAAACAAGGGCATATATAAATTATTATTAATAAAACAAAAGCTAGCATATATTTTTCTCTCTGAATTTCTCTCTATATTTAGCATAGTTTTAAACATTTATTTATAAATAGTTGATTTTGTTGTTTTTTTCTTCGTTGAATTCCAAGTTAAAGTCTCTTATATAATTTGATGTCGGAACCTTTTATATCCGTAAACGTCAACACAGCTCCACTGCATTTTATCAATTTTCTCAATGATGAATATACTTTTTTTTTTTCAGCCAATAATTAGTATACTAATTTAAAATTATAATAGCCTTATCATCACCCTACCTTTAACTTTCTCATTGTTTTTATTGATGTGACCAATTTGTATATTTCATCGATATAATTTTTGTCACATTCACTGAGTACCATCTTCCAAGATAGAAAAGAGCAAATGACATTCACATTTGTAGATTTAGGTCGGAGACATGACCGATTGGTGCTATGTTTGTCAATACAAAAGTCATTCACACTTGTAAATGTCTTCATGTCTTTTCGCCTTATCTTCAGTGGATTTCTCTTGGGTCTCACATGATAAGAACAATTGCATATGCAAAGTTCTCTTACTACTTCATTCGCATCGAACTCATAAAGTGATGTTCTCAACCTCTGATAAGTGCATTCATCACCATCTTCAAAGTGAAGTGGGTTACCCAAAAGTCATTAATAGATTGGGGATCATATGATACTCATCTTCCTCTTACTTTGACTTTCTTTCCTGAAGAAATTGTTCTTCACCACAAAACATTTGCATAAAATTCATAGACAATATTCGGATCATACTTGGGCAATAAATCAGCCAGCTTCATCCAATTTTTCCTCAGCAGACCATTCAAACGGGTTATATTCACCTTGTTTAAGATGCACTCTTCTCCCGGGAATAAAAAATCAGTTCTTGATAACCTTTTATCTCTTCTATTTTTCTTTATCTTTGAACAAATTTCTCATTGGAGACTTAGCAGATGATGTCTCAATTCTGACCTTGTTGAAAGGAGTAGCACTAAGGCCAGCGGTGCTCTTGGTACGACCCATCTATTTTAAACAGTAATCAAATTTCATCAACCATAAGAATGTCAAGATGAAATCAAATGGGTTGCATAATAATAACCAGCATTATAGGCATAGTATATCATGTACATTCAATAACTGTCTAACGAGTTCATGCTCAAGTGTTTTTCAAATTTGGCATTTTAACAAACACTTGGTATGCATAATGAGTAAGGATCAATTTGCTTAAAGCCACAAATCAAGCAAATATCATGCCCAACATGCATAAATTTGAATGGATTAAGTTTATATACATCATACATTCATCACATTCATATTCAAATTTCTGCTCAAACCAAATGGGAACATAGGGTTTTCTACTCAATTAACGAAATTGGGAGTAACAGCATAAGCTAGCTTCAATAACTATACTTGGATTTATTAGCTTTTTGTTTAATTTATCAAATTTGGTGTCTTTATGGCACTCTTTCTTTGCTTGCCTACCTGGCCAAATGCATGGGGCAATGTAGGGTATTGCTCTAAAAGATATTCTTTCAAAGGCAACAACCGGTTGTACTGATGTAGCATTCATCATTCCTAGAGACAATAAGCGCACATGGCTCCCAAAAGATTAACTAAATCTTGTGGTTTAGTTGCCATCAAAATTTGTTAAACAATCATCAAAATGGAACAGTAACTTGAAATGAAAATTTTATTGTGAAGACTGAGTTATTAGACAAGTCTGACCAAATACATTTTATGGGCTTTACGCCAAAAAATCACACCGAGCATTATTCCTAGACTATTGTCAAGAGGAATCGGACAACATTATACTGGGGGATATCTCCAGTATGACCAATATTGTTTCCAAAAGCTAGCTTTGCATTGAACAAAAAAAAAAATGGGAATCCAAAGTGCTGGTAACGTGATTGAGTGATGCTACATGATAAAAAAATATGAACACGTACAAGATGGAATTTTTTTTATGATAGTACGGCAGTGAAAGCACTTTCTAGAATTCAGTGAAAGCACTTTCTAGAATTCAGTGACTAAATGCTCAGAATTCGAAGATTGTGACGCAAAAATTATGACCGGAGCTCCGAGAGAAAGCACGGTAACTCACCGGAGGTGTTACTTCAGACTAACCAAAGTAGAATAGGTGGTACAACACAAATAATATCACTATTTATTTGGGTACAGATATACTGTTTTATTCATCCATTACAATACTAACCATACAAATTAATCGCTTCAGACGACACAGAAGGCAAAGAGTGAAGTTCCACCTGTTAAGTTTGCGGAAAACCCTAGATTTACATTATATCCATGACCCACATATATGCAACCGTTGCTAATTGACATGCCTCCATAGACACTAGCTCCTGTTTTGTAGGACCACAAAATGTTCCCAGTCTTTGCATTAATTGCATAAATGGATCCATTTCTATCAGTTGATCCAGCGAAGACAACTTCATTTGCAACACTAACAGGACCATTAGCAGTGCTATTACTAGGGTTTGCCGTGGACCATAGAATTTTGCCTGTGTTTGAATCCATTGCCACCCACCCACCCGTAGTTGTAGTTGTATTTAACGGTGCAAGAGTAAAATTTTTGGCCCCAGAATTTGCAATATTGGTGTAAACTCTCCTTTCATCAGTTGCTGCACCCCACGTTCCACCTCCAGCAAACCCACCGGGTCCAGCTTCCTACATAGTATGAGTTTTTTTATAAGCTAAAAGGATATAACAAAAGGTATAAGAAGTGATACTAACAGAAACTTTGAAAAACAGACAGAAAACCAGATAGGTTTAGCTAAGTATGAGTTGAATGCAATTAATAATGAGTTAGAGGCATACAAAATCAGGTTTAGTGTGTTATCATAGCACAAAAAATGGTTTGGAAAGAAATTATATACACTTTTCAAGTAATGTATTTGGATCTTCTAAACTTTATAAATTTTATTCCGAATTTCATATCTTGTTGTAAACTTATGTGTCACGTTTATTTTGAATGAAGATTATACAACTACTCTAGAGTATATATAAACTCTTTTCATCAAAAGTGAAAATATGAAATCAAACAACTTTTATATTAATGGAAATTATTTGAATAGAAATGATATACTGTGTACCGTAAACCAAATGAGACTGCCATTGTTGCGATCTAGAGCCCAAGCAAAGCCACTTTTCTGGACAGCAACAACCATATCTTTTTTGGTACCATTAACATATGTTGTCAGCATCATTGGTGCCTCTCCAAAATCAGCATCTGGGGTAGGACCTGAAGGAGGACAATTAGGAGTTGAAGGATTGGTGCAAGCAAAAAACCACACATCATAGCCTCCTAGTTGGCGGTGCCATGTAATGTTCCCAGAGTACAAATCGAGGGCCAAGATTGAATTGGAGTGGTTTTCTGGTTCAACACACTCATCTCGTTGAGTAGGCTTAGTTTGATTATTTTGTCTTTCTTGACATTGAAGTATGTGTAATGGGGCAGAATAGAGGTTTCCAGTAGCAATATAGACATGATTTCTATAAACATCAATGGAGGGGCTGCTTCCCCAAATGGCAGCGCCTGCATATTTTCCTCTTGTGTTATTGTTATCTGGTAACACATAGGTCTTCCACAAGATGGCACCAGATTGAGCATCAAGTTTTGTAAAACTTCCACGAAATATACAGCATTGTTCAATGGTTGCGCCTTCTTCTAGTGAAGATGTCCCAACATAGTAACTTCTGTGGAGAGTTCAGGTGCACAATACACAAAGCGTAAAGGTCAAAGCAAGTAACTCATGGGACTACTGCAAAATTCATTATAATAGTTGTGGATTTGAGTAATATGCATGGAGTTTTATGTTCGAAACTCTTTGATATATTTAATGATAAAATAGAGTTGATAAAAGAGATGAGATGAGCATTATGTATTGTACAAACAAATACGCAGAAAAGAGAAAGACAAGATTAAATAAAGAGAAAATATAAGATAGGATAATGTGTAAACAGAAAAAGATATGAAAAAAAATTATGCAGTAAAGTTATAATGGAATAGTAGCATCATGAGCTACCTAAGGGTAGACCATGGGAAGATTTATGCAGTAACAGCTTTTGGATGCATGAGTATGTTTGCTCTAAGAGTTAATTGGTGTGGAAATTTTGTCATGGTTAGATTGGACTGAACAGAGTACTACCACATCTCTCACTCACATGCACATTTTTTGATAATGGGCTATTCAAAAAGGAAGTATGAGGTTTCTTGTAGTTCGTAGTGATTTGGGCTCATTGGTAGCAGAGAAACCGGTGTGTAATAGTATTCAGCAGGTTAAATACTGCATACCTGTAATTATGATCCAATTCAATGCTAACCTTTCATGCAATGGTTAGAGTATTGTAAGTGACCAGAAAAGTGGATAACCAAACACTCCTTAATTGTGATGATAGTGAATAGAAAAAGTGGGAGTTTGAACAGAGAAATTAGTAAAGTTGTAAGGAAAGATGGCTAGACTGACCCGTTGTAAAATGTCCCAGACATGGTGATGAGTGCTGCAGGATGATAATCCAAAGTGGTCTTCCACGCAAGTTCACCACTTGTTCTTTTGAGACCAATAACAACGGCAGGGCCATAGATTCCAACAATCAATAAATCCCCAGCAACAGTGGGAGTTGACCTCGACACTGTCCAATTTACATTCTGAACAAAGCCCGTTGCATTTAGACCTGTCAGAATCTGCAAGCTCTGCTTCCAAACAAGAGATCCATCGGCTTCTTTAACTGCATAGATGTTACCATTCCAGCTTGGAAAATAAAGGGTACCCTCATATATGGCTGGTGTTGCAGTAATATCTTTGCCTGCATAGAATTTCCACTTCAAACGTAGGTTTGGTGCTGTTTCGGGGCTGATCTTGCGCTCTTTGTAAGCATATCTCCTGTTGAACAAATCTCCCCCATGGTTTAACCAGTCTTGTGATTCTTGTCCTTGAAACTAAAAACAAGAAACCAATAATTTTAATTCATGAGTAATCCTTAAAACTATATATGCAAGTGCTACATATTATACACATTAACGATAGTGGTAAAGAGTATTATACATCTGAGCTTGCTGCAAACACTACTACTGCATAAGCCCAAACCAACAGTAAACAAAGAGCTGAGTGCATGATGTATTTAGGCAGTGGCAAATTGCAAGACATGTTGAGAAAACAATAGAAAGAGACTGAATTATATGAAGAAAAATTGCCCAACTGTGCATGACGACAGTCTGATATAAAAATCGTTGACTTTGAATTTAATGCATGTTAAAATAGTGATAACATTTATCTTACCAGATGAAAAACTCTATTTCGTAATTATTTCTATTATTAGAATAGAGATGAGAAGCAAAAAGAGAAATATTAAAGTATGAATGCGATATTGAAACAAAGAGAAGTAAATTATAGAAAACGTTGTACTTCCAAATTTTCAGTACTTTCTATCTTTCTCCCTTGAGTTGAGGAGTGCACCGACAATGATTCCTTTTGCTTCACGTAAAGCTTTATGACGTTGACATGCTGACCTCAAACGAAAGATAAAATAAAAAATGAGAAAGGCCAAAGTTTCAAGGATAACACATCGCGGTTTTTAAGTTCTTTAATATCTTGCCGTACAAGAATGTAACGTCTCTCTACCTTACAAAACTTAACAAAGGTAAATAATTATATGGCTTGCTGAATATATTATTTATTTAAATGTATTCCGAATCTACGTATCACTTCTGTTTCTTCCTTCAGAAACTAAATCTATTCTGTTTCTGTCAAAGATCAATGATATAGCATTCTAGCAAAATAAAATTATGAAAAAAAAAAAAGAAAAACTGTAGCATCGTGTAGGAAAGTAAGAAGTCAAAGAGGTCTGATGTGACGGAAATAGATTAGACAATTCAAAGGTTGTTGTTGCCCTTTCCTTTGGCCTTTCATGATCCCATTCGCTATAGCCTTTAAGGTGATCGGGTTGCTCAAATTATTTATGTAAGGATCAACCTGTTTGATTTCTAAAATTTTGCATATGATACGTAAGTCTACCTAATATTAGTTCATAAAGAGATATAATTTCAATGCAGAATTCAATAAATGAATAAAATCATAATACTTAGCAAAGAAAAATGAACGTTTGTCTGTTTAAGACTTGTCAAGGCCTTCTATATCTGCATTCCAGCTCGTTAACCAGTCAGTCTAATTCTTATAACCTAATGTGCCTAACACTGCAGACTCGAAGTTAAATATTTAAAGAAAACAAATTGCATATTTAGCCTTAAGTATAGAATTTGGTTATTGTATGAGCAAGGAAGGTGTCTTCTTCTTTATCTTGGAGTGATTCTTGAATTCTTTTAGGATGATCTGTCATATCTAATTCTTTATTTCGTATTTGTTCTTACATAGACCTGGAAGATCTTCTGTCTTCGGACGTTGTCCTCGGTATCAAGTGTAGTCCTTGGTTTCGGGTGTTGTCCTCAGTTTTAGGTATAGTGCTCGGTCTCTAACGGATGTGGGAGAAAACTTGAGGCTAAAGGTACTTCAAGGGAAAGTCAAAACACGGATGTCAGAGTGGTAGTATAGAGATTGGATTTTCGTATCTTAACTTGACTTGTTTGTATTGGATTTATAAGAGTTGAACTCTAGGTAAACATTGTGATTGGTGAAGGTTTCAGGACAAAGTAGCTTTTGACAGTTTACTACTGTCAGTGATTGTCTGATAAACTATCAGTGTTATAACATGTTGTGGTCGAATACATAGGTCAATACTACCATTCGGTCATGAGTATTTATTTTATTTTTCATAAATTTAATTACAGGAAATGTGTGTTAATTTCTAAGGAGGATAGTATGTATTACAAAAATAACGGACAAAGAAGAATGGTACATGCATTGGAAGTGTTAAAAGTACAGAGATGTTCCTTTGTTAGTCTATCTTTATTCCTTCTCTTCACCTTCTACACCCCGAATCTCAAGGTAACTTGAGAAAGGTGAACAAAAGACTCTCGCACCAATTGTCTTGTGATTTTGGATTGGGTTGGTCACCGATTCGGGTATAGAATTAGTTAAATCATTAACTAAATTAAAAATTAAAATAGTCATGGCCAACACGAACACAATGTGGGTGCATAGACGATGTGGTGTAGTAATTTCTGTAATAGGTTGCTTATGTTATGAGCAGTTGCTGAGTATTACAAATTTGGCACGAAATTTTGTTTTTGATAAGACAAATATTTATAGATGAAATAGCATGGAATAACAAGATTGTAGGGAGACAACATTCATTTCTACCCGTTGTTTTTGCTCTAAACTTAATCCCTTGTTAGTGGGGTCATATTTTGACGTGAAATAATAGGATCTTGAACCTTGGTTGGTCACGTCAAAGAGGAAGAGAGAGCTAGTGATGCGTGTTCATTTCTGGAACATAGCGGTTAATCTGATTTGACACACTCTTAGAGAAAGAAAATGGCAACGGTGGTTGGAGAAGAAGGAAGTTTCCAGCCTCAGAACTTTTAGAGGACAAACTTTTGAAGTAGCCCGTTAAGCACCCTTTCCCGTTCTGGTTCAAGGAACTGGGTGAAGCCAATTGATGATGCTCCCCAAGTCTTAAGTTCAAGCCTGAACCAAGAACATTCTCTGATAACTCTTGTTTACCACTGTTTGATCCATGTTCCACTATTGATGAAACTGCAGCAGCTATTACTGAACGAAAACTCGGGTCTGTGCTGATTGCTTTGGTTATTGTTTCTGCCAAAGCTTCTCTGGAGGGAGTTTGGCTTGTGCATTGTTGGTAGAAATGTTGTAGGAAATTATTTGGCTGCATAATTGGCCTTGTGGGCACTTTGTCAATTGGTGTTGAGGTTATGCCATTATCATGGAACCCCTTACCCCAAATGGATGGTATGAAGTTATGCTCCGGTGAACAAAAGCTGACACTAGCTGAGGATCTTGGGTTTGAAATTGAAGCCATGGTTGAAGGTAAGCCATGGTGGAATTGAGTTGATGAGGAGGAAGGAGCTGAAGAAGTCAGGTCTAGAGTGATTGTTGAGAAAGTCTGTGGTGAGGCATGGTTTGGTGGTGAGAACATTTGTCTGGCTCTTGATTCATGAAACTGGTCACTGAAACTTAGACCATTGAGTAGTGTGGTAGGAGCATTTCCAAAAGATGCAGGAATGTGGCTTGAAAGGTGTGATGTTGAAGAAGAACCTGACAATAGCATGGAAGCAGCAGCAGAAGTGGTTGAAGCCATGGCTGTGGCTGAGACTGGAAGAGGGTGGTTGTGGGTTCCTTCATAGGTTGTGATTAAGATGGAAAGGTCCTCAGAACTCCTTTGCACCTGAAGTCATTCATGCATTAAATTTGAGTATTATCATTTCATACATCTGAAACAAAGTCAATTATTATACAACAATACTAATGCTCATATATGAGCTTGCATATTTTTACACAGATATTTGATTAGAATGCACTATTTTTCATATTATCTTTTTCATTAATGTATGACCATGGACTGAATTCTTAATTGATGTTTATATAAAAATATTTTAAATTTCCAATGCATACACGTTAAACTATGTACCTGCTTCCTAACTGGGCATGTTGGTGCAACTGTGCAACGATAGTATGCCCTTGGACATGGATTTCCCTTTGCTATTTTCTGTCCATATTTCCTCCATTGACACCCATCATTCATCTGTTTCAAAAGCACAAGGATAGCTATTAGACAAGAAAAATAACAAAAAGTATATCATTAAAATCAAACAGAATGATTATAAAAGTGCAGGCATTTTTTATTGTTTTCACAGATACTAAGAAAAATATCATTTTCATTTTTCTTTGTTACTGTTCTACAACAACTATTGTTTTTACTGTTTCTTACACAGGATTTTGAAAACAATAAAAGACAAAGCAATATTTTTATAATTATTTATAAAATAAAAGGGAAAAACAAAACATTTTCTGGGATCAAAGATGTGCCATTATTCTTATCCAACACTTACCGTGGGAGTAGCACATCTAGCTCTCACAGATACCCTTGCCCTCTTAGCTGGCATTTGATCTGAAATGTCAGTGTTTACATTTATCACTTTTGCTGATTGATATGTTGACAATGTTCCCTCTGTTTCCGTTTCCTTTGGTTCTTCTGAGCTGTTCATTGGACTCAAATCAGACACAACTTCCATCTCCAACAGGTGTTTGGAGTCTAATCCAAGAGTAAGGTTGGGTCCAACATCTTTTTCTGTTGGTTTGTTGGAGTTTCCAATTCTTGCCTCCTTCTTAGGCTCCATTGGAGTCCTTCCAAGGCGAAGTGAGACAAACTCAGGCTCTTCACTTTGATCTTCATGGGAAGTAGATGAATCAACCACACCCTTCTTCGAAACATCTTTCTGAAGGATGTCAAAGAAACGGAGTTGAAGGGAGTGGTAATCCTTTTCTACTCCTTCCAGCTTCTTCTTCAATCTCTCATTTTCTTCCTTCGCCTCACCCATCTCAGTTTTAGCAGATTTGACTTTATCTTCCTAGATTTCAAAACAATACGGTAATTACAACAATCAGTTGTTTGATTCCTCAATTCATCACCCCAAAGGACTCAATAGCAGAAGACAAAATTATGTTTCAAAGCCAACCAGTAAATTTAAAACTAGACAAAGATAGGATTCTGATATATTATTTACTCTGACATGTCATGTCAAACTACTGTGTGGTCTGTTCATACAATGGTATAATTACTTGGCCTATTTAAGGTCTGCATTACAAGAACATAAATCTTTCTATATTTTCATACAATTCTGAGTAAAAGTTAATTTATTGATTCATATACATACAATTAAAGTTAAAAGGATATTCATGAATACAAGATAAAGAAAAATTATTCAGAAATAGTACAGTTTTCACAAGAAGAAAGAATTGGAAAGGAAAAGGAGTAGCATATACCTTTGTAATTCTCTTCTCTTCTATCTCTGAACTACAGGGCTAGACAGTTTTTGCTTCAATTATTACTATTTCTCAAGCAAGTAGAACACCCTCAATCTCACACACATATAAATGCTATAAATATACAACACATACCCTAATACAAACCAATAGACTATAAGCTAGACACGGTATAAATATAATTAAACAAATACAAATCTCAGAGCTCTATACCATTACGAAGTCACCTCTTCAAATGTCAACAACTAATTGTTAAGATAATTTGTGGGAGTTTTTTATTACTTATTGAAAGGTTAAATTAATTAATTAGTCTCCCAAATCTGAGTCATAAATAATGTTGGAAAGGAGAAATTTGACACACAAATTGTGCATTGATTAATATTATGGTTGAAGCTTGGTACTGATGAGAAGACGTCACATGGGTATGTGGTCAAAGTTGTAACATGTAACCAGTTATTAGCCATGGCGGCGAGTGAGACCTCTGAATATTTGTCAATGGTGTAGCCTTATTACGCGGTCCATACGCTGCATGGTTATAAACTATTGCTCTGCTGTCCACTGCCATTGACTGGCTTTCCATCAATGGATTGTCTCAACACAATGAACAATTCCAATATAGTAATATGCTTTTTTATCTCGTTTATGTTCAAGTTGATTAAACAATTCATACCAGTTATCATCTTCATCTTTTCCACGCCCTTGGAATGTTTAAGAGTTACTTTGTTAGGTAGACCTATTATGGTACAAGAGTTATTTCATCTAAATTGGATTCATGTTTAGAATACAAACACAAAATATATATGTACGTGTATATGGTCAATTTTTTGTTTCTTTATAGTAACGTTAAATTACTCATTTCATCCCTACAGTAAAACAAACTTCATTGTTCAGTTTTTATACTTATCTCAAACAAAAAGAATGTTCAGTGTTTGCTTAAGAATCGGTTTTCCAAATTATATTAATTTCATATAAAATAAAAAATTTACCGAAAAATTGTAATTTGTTGAAAGTGACATGTTCATTTAAGGCCTGATAGACCATTATACACAATGAAGAAATAACTGAAGCAGGTTTTCAAAGGTTGGAAACAAGGGTCACAGCACAATTGCAAAATAACAATTGTCAATTACTGTCACTGTTACATGTTCAAGTTGTTCTTCCCAATCAAACATTGTATGTCTATCGGTGCATTACAAAGAAACTACTTATTTACATTATTTTTTGAATAACGTCAACGTTTGGCTAACTAGATCTTTTTAAAATTGGGAGTAACCCAAAATGTGTCTCTCGGGATCTGATATGTATTACCTTTCAATTGTTTTAGATACAGTCAACGTCAAAAAAACCGATAGATGTGTTTTTTATACACAAAAATAAATCTTATAGGTCGTATAATATAATAACAGAAGGAAGATAAACAATAGAAAAATAGGATGAAAGAAAGATAAAGTTGTGTCGTTTGAAACATATTAAACAATAATACAATAATTTGGATATGTTATAAAAACTCGTAATGGTGTAATGATGTCAAAGTGATAATTAATAAGTTCATGGTGTGAATGCATACAATTATGCATCAGTTAACCGTTGAGTAACTCCATGCGTTTTTAAGAGTTGATTAGATTAAATAACTATGAGAGAGTCACATTTTATGACCTAAATAAATATTTCAACCATATGGGCATATATTAATAAAGATGCCTCTTCGAAATATTCAGTTTTTATGTACCAACTGGTTTACCCTTTCCATTATGCGTTTTTAGTTTATTTGATTGGTTCAAACCCAATGGTCAACCACTATTACCTGTCAAAGGGTTAACATGTCCTATTGCACCATTTTCACTGGTCTAAGTTATTGTTAATTGTTATCTTCATAGGCTATTAAGCTACCCTACCCCTGTTTCCCATGACTTATTACATGTTTTAATATAGTCCCAGAATTATTTTGTTCTGTTTCAATTGCAAAATACAAATTTTTTTAATGTTCGTATAACATGCTAACGTCTAAGCGTCATTGCATGCATGGCAAAAGACAACCAACACACGTAATGAGTCTATTAGTATTTTTTTTAATGAGGGATTGTGATGTCATAAAGTGATATGCATAGCCATTTTCCTAAACAAATTAGAAACACTCCACTCACAAACTATAAACCTTAAAACTCTCCCAGAAAAAAAAATGTCGAAGAATATTTTGCACAATGGTATATGTGTTTTGTGTAAATAGTTTGCAGAAGGAAATGAATGTTCTGCTATATACTGTGATATGTTGATGGAAGGGAGATAAATGGTTGGAGGAGAGTAGTGAATTGGAGATTTAGTGCACCTTACTAGCAACTTTACTTTACTTTTTTAAAATAGAATGTTGATGGAAGGGAGATAAATGGTTGGAGGAGAGTAGTGAATTGGAGATTTAGTGCACCTTACTAGCAACTTTACTTTACCTTTTTAAAATAGAATTACATAACTTTTAAAATATTTAAATAAGTTGAATGTGAACTTAGAGCATATAAGGAGAAAATTGGAGAGATCTCACAAGAATAAAATTTATATAAGAAAATGATACTATCTTCAACCTAAAACCTTAAAGTATTAGATTTGTAGGTTTTTTTTCTTATGTGTTGTTCAACTTTCTCATTCCTACTCAATGTGAAACTTAAACTCACACTTGAATACCTAATAATCTTCTCCTCAAGTGAGAGTCTTTCTTCCACATTGATACACACTCCCCTCGAGTGGAAACAAACGACCCCTTACTTGTACCACCGTTCACACACTTGAACGGGACATGTCGTTCACACGCTTGAACGGGACACGCTTGCCTGAAACCTCCATCAGAAAGACTTTCGATACAGTGTCAAACTGTACTCGTCCAAGTCACAAACCAACGGCTCTAATACATTGGCATTGAGTAGGAATGAGATTGCTAAGTAACATATGAGAAAAAAGATATAACATATAACTTGCAAACCCAACGCCTTAAGGTTTTAGGTTAAGATTTTGGATTAAAATTCTGTAATTTCCTTATATATGATGTGACTAAATTCTCGTTGTTTAATATTTCTTAGATATTTTCCAATCTAATTTTCCCAATATGAAATTTTCTTATATTTTAAATTGTTTCTTTTTCAAATATTTTTTAATAAAATAATTCAAATCTTTTAAATTTTAATTCTTGTTGGATTGAATATTTCAATTAAAATTTTATTTAAATATTAAATAATTTTAAAAATATTAATTGATGATTTTTTTTTAATGAATATTAGTTTATGTTAATTTTTGGTTAAAGCCTATCAAGTTTTTTTCGGTTGACAATGACGAGTTAAAGAGAGAGTCTTTCCCCTTGAGAAAGTATGTTATCAAGGACATACATGAATTATATCACATGGACGTAAGATTCTTTTCGTTTCTTTCCTCCCCGAGATTCTTTTCTTTTCTTTTCTTTCCTCCCCATTTGGACTTTCATCAACTGTTTTATTTTTATTTTTTAAATAGCCCGTTGCTATTAGGAATGCACCTTCATCGTGACACTATTTTCCAATGTAAGTACCACTTTCTGTCCTTTCCTTTTTTTTTATTTACATGACAATAATTAAATGAACTAAAAACGAAAACAGCACCAATTAAGAGCCTCATGCTCCATGCTCCATAAAGAAGAAAACAAAAATGCTAAAAAATAGCACTAAAATAGAAAGAACTAGTTTGACTAGAGGACAAAAGGGTGACATCAAAAGATAGAATGAGACAAATGATCTACAGCAACATTTGACCACAACAACAGGAAGATGTTGGGTGACAAGACAACATTAGTACTCCACAATCTTTGGGCCGCTGTACATCTTTACAACTACTTGAAGATTTTCAGGTTTCTCCTTCTCTTGAAGCCATTCGTATGTTTTTCTTTCCTCTTCTGGTATGGATATTCCATCAACTGAAACATTCAAAACATTCAATAAAGGGTCTATATATTATAGAGTAAAATATCATCAACACCAAACAGGCTATACTTGTAATTCAAATTTTATTGATCAATGAATTATATCATATTTTGAAGATTTTTTTTAGGACGCATCTGACGGCTATTGATAACTCATTGATGCAACATGTAAAGCTATAACAGGAGACCTCATAATTAGTAATAGGTATAAAATTTTAGAACATTTAAGTTACAGAAGCTGCAGAAAGAGTGATGAGGTCATTATTTAGTATTTGGCAGAAGAATCCGAAGATATACCTGAATAGCTGGAAAAAGGGAAATTCTGGTAGTAAGTGCAGTGTCTGCCGTCAGGATCAGAGTATGGAGGACCAAGCACATCTAGAACTGCACATGCTGTAACTGCAGTGAACCAATGCATGTTGCCTCCATCAGCAGGGTAAAGAATGGAGGGGTCACAAGGAGCATCAAATTCTGCATCAACCTTAACTTTGGCCAACCTCATATCCGAAGTTTGTGCTGCTACAGTCACAATATGCAAATTATTTGTACATTTATTAACCAAGGAACTTGAAATATGTATATCAAAATACACATGATGATATAAGCACATTAACTATATGCATCTTCATTGAAACAATGAGTGTGATTCATTCATTATTGTTTCACACTGCAATCATTGTTTAACCTTTTAAAATGGAAAAAAGAGGGAGGAAGACACCGAAAAGGAACAATAATTTGGTGTACCATGTTATTGTTATAATCCCAAACATACATAAAATATTTTATTCATATACTATATGAGTCTTTTTTTGCTTATAGCAAACCTTATAAATAATACATGGTGGATTGAGTATGGATTAGCAGTTTGTTCTGTTCAACTGTGAAAAAATTTATAGCAAATCTTTTATATATATTGTGAAAAAAATATATAAAACAATACAATACTCACTTTCTGATGGTTTGACCACGGTAGACATGTGAGGAGGCAAGTCAACAACCCAATCATAAGATTTGATGTGCATGGTTCCGAAAAGAAGCTTGCTGAAAACAGTCATTCCAGGATGATTGTGAAGAGGAATAACTCCAGAAGGTGGCAAGCAAAATATTCCCATCTGAAGTAATAAGAAAATACCAGTAAATAGATAAAGTAACACCAACAAAACTGTGACAAAACAATTCTCCAATAAACACTTGCAAGAAAAGAAAAAAAATATATATTTTTGTTAATAAAACAGGCAAGATGATATCATCTAAGTAATAAAAAGTCCTATTTACAAAAATAAAACAAAATGTCCAGTAATAAAACTTATTTTGTATTATCAATATTCAAAGAAGTTCTGAATGGTGAATAGCTTAATTACCGAGAATTGTTCACATTCATAAATGTGCAGGTATGTAATTTTTGGGGTCCCTCGAGCATTGTTGGTCCTGAAACATGGCATGTCAGGCCTCAAGCCAAGGTCTTCTTGTCTTATTCCACCTGCACAAACACAAGTCGGTAACTAGATATGCTTATCTTAATGTATAAAGTTAATTAAAGAAAATGTATGATCATAAATCTAAATTTTAAAGAATGAGGGCTAGAAAAGAAAATGAAGATTATTTGATTATGCTTTAATATTTTAGTTTTTAAAAATTAATCATAAAATTATTGATTTGTAGAAAAGTAATTTTATAACATGAAGAATGATTGATTATTTTGTCCATAGAGACTAATGATAGGAAATTGAAACATTTATGTAGAGCAGCACCCATTTGGGGTCATTATCACCAAATTACTTCTACTACAGTCACTAAATTAAGCTCTCCCAATGACAAGTCAGTAGTAGGTCACAACCAGATAGAAGAGAACAGGTATGTTTGGCATCTATATCACTAATAGAGATAGAATTTTCCCTTTTTAGTTTTTTTAGTGTTTACAACTTCTTACTATTTTATTTTTAAATCATTATTTTTTAATTAAAATTAGTTATAATAAAAAACTATTTACAAAATAAATAAAAATTACTAAAACATAATAAAAAAATATTTACTTAAAGACAAGTGCACTGAGTAACTTATTCCATTTACTAGTTCAATAATTGAAATGAGAGATAAAAGCAAATCCTGTATGACCTAGTAACTGACAGAAAAAGAATAGTCCAACACTTGAGAAATCAAAATGACCAATCACCCCATCAAAAGAAAATGCAAAATTCAATCAAATTGAGGAGTAGGGAACAAGAATTGACCCTCCAGCGTGGTAAAAGTCACACAAATATTTCTTCATTTTTTCTGATTCAGTCATAAAAAATGCTAGATGTGATTTTCCTATAGTTTTTTTGCAAGTTTAGAATTATGATCACAGTGAATTATAAACAATTACATTGAATGTGACAGCAATTGCAATCAAGCCAAAAACCTTGGTTAGAATTGAAATTTTATGTTCTACACAAACTTGCTTCATGCAAATGACCAAAATGAAATCCCAACAAAAAGAAGATTGCAGAATTGGCAGATGTAATGGGAGCACTCCACATACCTAAAACAGAAAGAAGCATTTCAATGTGTTGAGGTGAAGGGACAATCCCAGGACCAGTAGAAGCAAACACTTCGTTACAAGTCTGAAACAACCTCTGCCCTGGCGACATCTTTCTCACACGATGTCTCCGATTCTTTCTCGATTTGTTGGTGCTGGTCTTCTTTTCTTCAAGCAATTCCCGCAACTCCCTCCCCTTTCTCTCAGACAAGTTCCTCCCAATCCCCATTTAAATTGAATACAGAACATACAACCTAAAAATCAAAACTTTGGCCAGCGATCGAGTCTGATCTCAGAACTATTGGTATAATCAAGGATGAAATACAATTATGGGAAATGGGTACGAGAGAAAAGAGTAAAAGAGTTTACAGAAAAAGGACAACCTGAAGAAGAAAAACAGGGGAAAAAACAGAGAAAAAAATGTACTGTGAGTGCAGACAATGATTTCTTTATGAAATAGAATTATGGGAAATATGTCAGATTTCAGGAGGGTTTAACAAGTTTAATGAAAAGGAGCATTAGGGAGAAGAGTGAGTGGGAAGAATGACACAGTTGAATGATGAAACAATGTTGCATGTTTGATATAAAGAGGCAGGGGAATGAATAGATTGGGGATGAAGATGAGATTGAGAGAGAGAGAGAGAGAGAGTGGTTTGGAAAGTAAAATTGAAAACCAGGGGCCATGTTAAGAATTCCAGTGGGCTGCATAAACAGCGGATTCTAGTCAATACATATCTACAATCTACTATGGAATTCACTTCTTCATACATTCTCACACCTCTTTTTACTTTATTTGCCACTCATACTGAGATTTTTATAGTGTAGGTTTTCTTAATTTTCTTACCTGTAAATATATATATTAGTTTTGTTATTTTTGCATTGTTATTAAAGTGGCAAAAACAGCTAAAATTGTAATTTTTAAAATATTTCTTACAAAAATGAATGATTTTTTTTATACATTGACTACTTATTTACTATTATTTTTTATTTGACTATTTATTTGCTGTTTTTTAAGTTAGCTATTTACATCTTATTTTATAATTACACTTTTTTTAAGTTGACTATTTATTTATGATTGGATAAGATAGAACACAATAAGCAAGAAAATATTTGTGGTAGTAATTGCTTGTAATTAAATTTTGTTACTTATTTCACCCTTTTCTTGTTAAACAGACGTGTATTCAATGCAAATTAAGTTTGGTTTGAAAGGTGTAAGTTGTACGCTACCTTTAATTCTAACTTCAGTTTTACCATTAAAAAAGTGATTTATTTTATATATATATATATATATATATATATATATATATATATATATATATATATATCTGAATTACAGTTGGGAGTAATTAATATAGTAGCTTGCTCAAATTTAAACTGAGACTCGTATATCAAAACACTGGGTAAGGACACACAGGGTAATAAAAATGATTTCTTCATTTTTTTTTATAATCTAAGCATGTTTGGTGTATAATTACTTTGGTAGAAAGAGAATGAGTAATGAAAAAATGTATAATGTTTATGCAAGTTTATCCTTGTTCTCCTAAACTAGTCTTATCTTGTCATATTCTCACTTAATTACTCACATTGGTGGTACCAATTTGTGTATTATAACTCTGTATTGTCTTGGATGGTAATTCTTTTTCACGTAAATAAGACCTACATAAATTTTTATCCTGTTTTTTCCTTTTTTTCAATTCACCTTTAGTATGAGGTTGATTCAAATAAATTATGTTGGAAGTATAGTTACTTATAAACAATATAACTTAATATAACTTAATATTTGTACATAACTAGTTATATTACACTAAAAAAAAAGTTATTTAGAGATAAATATTTAGCTACTAATTAAAATGGTTATTAATTGTGACCAAAATAGTTACCAAATAAATTTTGGTTGCTAAATAACTATAAAATAAAAGTAATTATTGAATTTAGTGACCAATTAAGTCAAATAATTGGTATTTAATATTAACTATTAAAGGTTTACTGAAAGTATATCGTTAGATTCTAAAATTGGTATCTAACTAAGTTAGAGACTAATTTAGAATCTAATGGTATAGGTCACTAAAATTTTGGTAGCTAATGTTAGATATCAATTATTTGACTTAATTGATTACTAAATTCAATAATTACTTATATTTTGTAGTTATTTAGCAATCAAAGTTTAATTTGGTGAATATTTTAATCACAGTTAGTAACTATTTCATTTGGTAGCTAAAAATTAGTCTCTAAATAACATTTTTATTGTAATGTTGATTCTAAGTATATTATGAACAATATTATAATATAACTTAGTCTTTATTTTTATACGTGAATTTATTCTTGTAATAACTAATAAATTATCATAATCAATTAAATAATAAATTATTTTAAGAAATAATGTGAATATATTATTTAATAAATTGTAGGAAAGGGCAATTGATGCTTTTGGAAAAATATTTGTTTTTTTTTTCATGTTACCAAACAAACAACTTCATCGGTGTATTCTCACTTTATTTATTTTTTATATTTTTTATTCAACCAAATAACTCATATCTATATCATGTGTTCTCATCTTCTTTTAATTTGTCTACTTTTTTATATCATTCAAATAGAAGGTTAAACAAAGATGAGATAAGATAAGTTGCCTCATTAAAAAAAGAAAAATAGGTTAAAATATCATGTGTAGAGGTTGTTTGTAGGGGATTGATAAGTTATAAAATCACAAATTAACTTATAAAAGTGTACAAAAATACAAAATAATTAGACAAATATAAAAATATACCTTCCATTAGAGTTTTACCAAATTCTTTTAATAATTAGACAAATATAAAAAAATACAAAATAATTAGACAAAATAAGTTTTATAGTTTTCAAATTTAATAATTTTGTTAATTTAAACATTATAAGTTAAGAAATTATAGAATAAGAAGTAATTTATTACCTAAAAACTAGCTAAAGCTAGTTTTACCATGAAAAGAATAAAATACAATAAGGTGTGCTAATTATGAATAAGAATTGACTATTCCATTCAAGAAGATGACTCCTAGTAATCTTGAATCAATACTAGATTTTAGGTCTCGCAATTTAGTATATTTTTATATTTAACTTAAATTTTTGGATGATTTAGATAGATTAACGTGGGCGTGCTTATCCAAACCTTCAGCTTAAAAAGAAAAAGTTTAATTTTTGTGTGATTGGTTGACAAAAAATAGTTTACCTTAATAATGTAGAAATTTTCATTAACTAATTAAAAATACTTTAGAATTAACTATTGCAAAATCAATAATATTGTTATGCAATAATTTATGATTAATTATGAGTGTACTTTTAAATAAATAAATTGAAAACAATAGTGTAATAGTTTGGAATTTTAAAGGGACTCCATCTAATTGATGTAATTGAAATTCAACTCTGCATAATTTTCCTAACTAGATTTATAAAAAGAAAAGTTGTTTATAAAGAAAAGATTATGATCTTGCTAAATTCTTTCTTTAACTGTAATAGATCTTAGTCCATGGAAATTATATTCTATTCCTAATTACATAATCTTTTACTTGAATGTGTGATGAATTTATATAAAAAAATTAATAATATGACATAATAAAAATAATGAAAATTAGTGATGTCATTTCAATCATTGGAAATTATCTTAGTGTGATTCAATTAACTTACCATTGTTACAACTTAATGAGTAATATTTGACCTTGAGTTAAACATAATATATATATATATATATAGTGTAATCTTTTTAAGAAGAACCTGGAAAATTCCCTAGCAAGATGATTACACAACAGCTATGTCAAACAACAACTATGGCTAAATGTAGAAGAAAAAACAGCATTGGATGTTTAAAAATGTACAAATTGTTATCTATTCAGAGCTTTGTTAGCCAGTAAGGTAGCAGAATGTGCAAGTTTATGTATCTTATCAAAATTAAGTTGCTCAATTGCCTCTTTATCAAATATAGCGTCTGACAAAACAACTGAAGATGCTCCACGCAAAATATATTCACCAATAGCATCTGCAAAAAAGTGATAAACTCGTTCACATTGAATGGTTACGCCAATGACCTTAACTTGCTCTACTAAATAAAATGATATATTAAACATAATAATCCCGAATACTCATATTTATGTTCTGATATATATCTCTATAATATTCTCCTATTGTGTTATGGATAGCATTTGGACATAAGATCACTGAATTATAAGCCAGTAGGAAAACTTGAAAACTACCTATTGTTATTCCCTGAGAAGCAACCATAGAGACGTGAGGAAAGGTCTTCTTGAGTGCTGATATGTACTGAAATCCTCCAAGTGCAGAAACTGGATATATCTATGACAAAGGTAAAAACTTGGAATAAGAAATTATCATGTGAGTTATAACCCTTAAAAAAAAAAAAATTGACATGGGGTAGCTCTAATTATAAAGATATGAATGTTAACCATTAAAGAAACTGGAAAGGCATACCTTGACCATTTTAGCCCCTGCCTCACATGCAGACAATATCTGCATAGCACAATGATAACTAGGGAGTGGTCAATGAATGCTATCAAAAATTGCATTCAGTAAAATATTGATGATAGAAGAAGTAATCATGAGATCTGCAAAAGACTTGAATCTAAAAGTTGACTCTTACTTCAGTTGGAGTCATTGCACCGGGAATATATAAAACTTCACCACTCTGAACGTAATCCATTACCATTATATCCTGATAACAAATAAACAACTTTTAAGAAAATGCACATGGTTAGACATCCTTGTCGTGAACATGTAAGTATTATGTGACAAGAATCTCTCAAGCTAATTCAAATAAGAATAATAATAGGGAAAAGAAGAAAAACAAAATAATAATAATAAACACCGAAAGTTGCCACATGCAGGTATATATAAATATAATTGCAAACCTTAACAGTTGCAGGACTCAATAGAAATTTGGCTCCGGCATCGATTGCTTTTTTAGCATCCTCAATCCTGAGTACAGTTCCAACCTAAGGGCAATAACTGTTCAGTTCAGACAACTGTTGCAGAGATATGTGATTTCATGGAATAATATATGACAAGAGTCTTGATCATCATGTTAAAACAATCATAAGAATGCAATACGATACCTTTACAAGCTAGTGATATTCAGCAAGGAAGCAACTAAAAAAAATTTCAATTTTATAAGAATTTTTAGTGTGCAATTCCAAGAGAGATAAATTTATTACAGTGTTCTAGACAAGACTAAATCAGAAAAAAGTAATAGACTTGGGGTAAACTTTGGCTATATTACTTAGAATTTAGAACAAATGTGGAAAGACAGGTTGAACATTATCTTCACTGATGGTAGGACTAGGTTGGACATCCCTCTTAACTGATTATGGGGCTAACACAGAGAGGTAGTTATCCACATCACTAACACATTCAACACCAGAACAACTTCAAATGTATCAACCTAGAGTGAGGATTAGCAGTTCTTGATGATAATCATCATTTTCATGTCAACCAGTAAGTTCATTAGGTGATGATGCTATACACCTTACAATCTTAAAATTCAATGAACTGAGAGAATGCAATGACAATGGCATGTTCTCCGGATTCCCTTAACTCGGGGAAGGTTCACACAATGTACACCCAAACAAAGAACATTGATGCCATCTGAGAAACTGGATAGAAACTCTAAGGATGAAAGCATACCCCAAGGGCCATTGTAGGATGCTCCTTCACAAGCTGCTGCAGAACCTACACAGACCAGAAAATCGTATGAATTCTAAATCTAAGAACAAAACGAGTGAGGCAGTAAAAAAATTAAGGTAAACAACCTCAAACACACCTGGAGTCGACACCACAATCTCCAACTACATGTTAAAATAAATAGATGATGAGAAACACATCATGAACAAAAATAGTCGAGTACATCATATCTTTTCAGATGTCACAATGCATAACTCTATCTCTGAATGGTCCAAAAACATTTAAACAGATTCAACTAGTAGGATCAATTTCAAAACTAAGACAAAACGGATCCATGTAAGTTTTCTTTATTAAAATTCAATTGATAATACAGAATAAAAGAATGTCAAAAGTAAACTTACAACTGAAACTCCACCTGCTATAGCAGCATTTGCAGCTTTCATGGCCACTTCTGCGCTGTACATAGGTGAAAACTAAAAGGTAAGCCAGCATAAACAGGCACACAATACACTTTGGGAGAATTTGCCTAGTACTAGCACACCAAATATTGAATTCAGCCAAAAAGAACATAATACATTCAGGAAAATTAACCCCACTAAGAAAAAAGGTGGGAAAGAAAAGGAAGTGAAAAATAATACTCTTTTATCCTCTATATTTAGTAACATAAAATACAAAACAAACAAACAAAATAAATTAGGCTGAGTAATCCTCTTTCAACTTTGGCACTTAATTGTTCAACTTTGTGTATGGTGTCACTTTCTATCCTAACAAGCTACTATTCCTAGACACCATATGCCCAAACTTCATCTACAACAAGTACTCAACCACTCATCCCTATCCTTTAAATCTAAACCAAAGTTTTCACCTTTTCCAACATTAACAAAGTTCTCTTCTGAGAACCAACATTCCCAACAAAAACAAATTAGAGTCGCAAGCCCCTTCTGCTGGAAGCATCTAAAATCATTTTTTTATTGCAATTCGCTAACTCCCAGAAGAAGTTGCCCAAGTAATCCCCACCAAAGACAAAGCTATAGAGAAGCAGGATAAGAAAATAAAAATACCCAATTTTGATTAAAAAACTAGACCACATACATTTTTTTATAACAGTTCCATAAAAATAATAAAAAGATAGAAGCAGAGAAGGAAAAAGGACCTGTTAGCCCTGAGACAAGCTATGATACCAGAATTGTTGATCTGGCTGAGGGTTCTGTCAGCTGCGGATGCTGAAAGGTGAGGGATTCTGCATGAAACTCTCACATGCATGCGCAAAGAAGGAGAAGAAGAAGAAAAAATAGGCCATGGGCACAGAGATAAGGTTGCAGTAGCAGTGTCCATAGCATCTGTACTTCCCTTCCTGTGCTTTTATTTTGAGACAACCACGCATTTATTTTGAGACAACCACACGAAAAAAAGTGAGTTTGTTTCATCAATTAAAAGTACATTCTCACAAATGCAACATATGATACAATGGGTGTTTATTTTATCTTATGTTTTTTTTTCTATTACTATTGTAGTTAATAAATTCTTAATATATCAATAATTTTTTTATTATTTTTATTTTAAAATTTATTTATTAAATAATTTTTTTTCTTTTCATTGAATCATGTATATAAATAAGTATAATGTTAACTTCTTTCATAAAATATTAACAAAATTTTGATAAATAAGTATAATGTTAACTTCTTTCATAAAATATTAACAAAATTTTGATAAACAATAAAAAAAATCTAATAAATATTAAAAAATATTTATATTTGTTAAATTTAAATTAATTATCATAAAATTAAATATTTAAAAATAATAGGTTAAACTGGATTTTTTAAATTCTTATAAATATTTTAACAATATTTAACTTCACTTTTATTATTGTTAAAAAACATAAGAAAAATGTTTTTATAAATATGAAAAAATAAAAATTATTTAATATATAAAAAAACAAAAATATTATTGATATTTTTAAAAATTTTTAAATATAAAAATATTTTGTATCGTGCAGAAAGTAATTATTATATTTTTTTACTTTTAAAAAGTTACTTTAGTTTTAATTTATTTCTTTCTTGTTTTCA
>Ga0209700_103802_pt1 | contig 28345 bp, 28 predicted proteins | sample SiratroredBW_FD_187528 | JGI IMG/M metagenome (GOLD analysis project Ga0209700, IMG submission 187528) | Root nodule microbial communities of legume samples collected from California, USA - Siratro red BW (SPAdes) (version 2) | ecosystem: Host-associated > Plants > Roots > Nodule | place: USA... | reverse complement strand
ACAAGTTTGTTTCCATTTTCACCATTCACAGACCTTATTTCAAACACCCAAATGGATGCATATACACTCAAAACCAGTCTTTGGCTTATGCCACTTTTCCAGACCTGAAGACATTCATGAAACCAGACAATCCTCCTTTTTGGAAAGAAGAATTAACTCTACATCTTCATGAGATCAACGATTTCAAAATAACACAGAAACAGACAACTTCCAGTTGTAACAGACTCAAAAATCTTGATCTGATATGTTCACCAGATTGGGAAGTTTCTCCAGAATTTTTCAATGAAGAATTCAAAGAAGTTAAAATGAAACAACTTCTTCCTAAAAAGAGACGCACTCCCATTTCTGAATCAAACCTCCTTTGGCAAAATTGGGAAAAGGAAAAAACTGAGAAAGAAGAACTTTTCTGGAATGAAGAAGTCATGCTGAGAAAAATACTATGGATAGTATGTATGAGGAACAGAAACCAGCCGAGTGGTATCAGAGCCTAACTAATATCTAGCTGAGTTCATTTCTTTTAAAAAACTGGGTGCATTATATGAATTTAAAGTGAGTAGAGAGAGAGATCTTCCTAAATCATGAACACACCATCTACCTCCTCAGAAACCAACCGACAGTATATGAATTTAAAGTGAGTAGAGAGAGAGATCTTCCTAAATCATGAACACACCATCTACCTCCTCAGAAACCAACCGAGTGGTATCAGAGCCTAACTGATATCTAGCTGAGTTCATTTCTTTTAAAAAACTGGGTGCATTATATGAATTTAAAGTGAGTAGAGAGAGATCTTCCTAAATCATGAACACACCATCTACCTCCTCAAAAACCCCTATCAGTCTTTCTTCGAAGATTAGTATCCCAGACTCTTGTAAAAAGACCCTTTCCTCTAAAATAGGAAACCTTATAGAATATCAGCATATCCCAGAAGAATCTCAAATCGACCATGCTTTACCACCACTTCTAAGCCCATATAATGTTTTTCGACGAAATAAATCAGAATTCCCATGGATCTCTTCCATCAAGAAGTTGATCTCTACACCACGAAAAGGAAGCCGGGAATACATCCAAAGTTCCCGAATGGACCAGGTGGCACTTCATGCTACTAGTGCAGAACAGTACGTAGATCTAGAAATAAGCAAAGAGGTTATAAAGCAATGGATAGCTCTAGACTACGTGGCCCTTCACCTTGGAGCAGTCAGACTGATGTTGACCCTCCACGGAAGAAAAGGACTCCCAGTAACTGCCAGAGTCACACTGCTGGACTCCACCTATCAACAGTATGAGCAAGCTGTGGTAGGGACGGTACTGACAACACTCAATGCTGGAAGTGCAGTCCTTACCATTTTTCCAAACTTTAATGTCCAGTTGAAAGATCCCACTCTTCCCAACAGATTCAAGGTACAAATACAACTTGTAGGAGCACCACAGGAAGAAACCGCTCTTTCAGCAACACTCCACCACCAAATAATCTACAGGATTCAAGATCACTGTTTTGATCTTCCCGGAGAAAAAGAATTTGCAGGAAACGCTCTGATGGTCTTAGCTGCAGAAGACCAAGAAATTCCCACAATAATCCAAGTTCCTAGACAGATTCCTAGAGAAGAACTCAGACAGCTTATTGCAACTGAGTAGATAAGCAATTATGAGAACTTCAAGAAAAAGGAAAAGCCCCTGATATCTACAGAGGCTACTTTTAGAAGAAACTCCGTTGACGGTAGTGTCAAAACTACGTTCAAATGGAGAAATGAAGATTCCAGTGGAACTCCTCCTGTTTTCCACACCATGATGATCACTCTTGGAGACAAAGAAAGAAAGATCCCAGTCCAGTCTTTCCAACAAAACGGAAAGGCTATATTCTCTGACAAATTAAATGGACACTTTTTATGGGATGTAGATTGATCCGTATGTGATCCAGACTGCAACTGCAGTTCAGACAATGACTCTGACTCTGACTCCTCTGATGATGATGAGGATGATCTCAAAAAGAAGAGGTGGTGCAAGCCGCCACCAAAACCATCCAGAAAAGACGACCCTGAAAATCGTCCATGGATTGGAATCAGAAAGAAGACAGCCCCTTTACCAATATACAGGGAAGGAATTAAGACCCTGAGGAAAGAAGGGTACAAACCTCCATCAGATGCCAACTTGATCACATGGCCACCTCCAAGAAACAGTTCTAACCTCTTCCGAGAGAAAAAACCAAAAAACACACCATGCTTACCATAAAGCATACCTTGTTTTATGTTTATAGAGGAATGTTTTCCTTCCTTAGAAAGAAAAACAAATGTAGAAAAACAGATCTCTACAAAGTCTTTTATACAGCCAACAGGAGTTCTCCCTGATGGAACCTATAAACCTTCTTCTCAAGCAGAGGAGGTTCTGAATTGGCAAACCACCAACTCAATAGCTCAAAACAACCTTTTGAAGGTTATCGAGAAAAAGGTGGACAAACTAGCCAAAGATTTTCAATATATGCTAAATCAGATGTCAGACAGGATTCAGAAGGCTTATGTTGAGACAAAACAAAAAATTGAAGCTTTAGAGAAAGATAGGGAGAAGGCCGCAGAAAGAAGTTTTCATGAAAATTCCAGGAAAGAACAAGAACTTCAGAAGCTCAAAAGACAAGTCTTTGAAATTGAAGATTATGTAAAAATCATTGCTAAACCTCCTCCTGAAGATACTTACACTCCTTTCCCCATATCACCAAAAAAGCTTCTCACAAGTACAATTATCCAATATCCAACAAAACCACCGTTTCTGCCACCCAATTTGCCAGAACAAACTACAAACTTTGGCAAAAGAACAGAGAAAATAGCAACTACTTCTCAAACTATTTCTCCTGAAGAATCAAAGGATGAAGAAGAACCATTAGATCAATTAATGGTATCTTTTGATGCAGATTCACAAAGATCACAAGATTCTGAAGAAGAAGAAATAGAAAAACCTTCATGGCTTATAGAAGATGTCTCTGAAAACGCCTTTGAAGGAGAGTATGCAGATTTGACAAACATACTTATGGCCTCAAATGAAAATGGAGAAGCATCCACATCAACTCCTGGATTACATACTCAAGAAGTAAATACAGAATCTGACATTTTAATGAGGTATTTAATGATGTGGATGCTTCTCCATTTGTATATATATATTATTTGTTTTATAAACTAATGGATGAATATTGGTTTATTAAAAATCCTCTAAAACTTCATGGTATTAAGTTGCAACTAAAGATTAACTTCTTGTAATATTTTATAGAGTTTCAAGCCATTTATTCGAAATAATAATTTATTTCAAAATATATTACTATTAATTGTGTACAATAATTTCACCTTATTTAGACAATTCTCAAGCAAGATTTAAACTAGCATGTGATGCGAATGCAAACTTTAAACTAAGCAAATATATAGGTTCAACAAGTAGAAACTCAAGTTAAAAAAAACAATACTAATTTCAATTAGGATATGCTCGATTCCAACTTACTCTTAAAACTCGTAGTGTTATAGACATAAAGTATTGGTCAAAGTTGTAATCATTATTTATTATAAAAAAAAAGTAAACTACAATGTAAAAGTAACAAAATGATGTCTACGATATTAACTCACTACTAAAATTCTACCTCTTATAGATTTTTAAATTGTAATGCAAAGAAATAATTGTCAAGCTGAATAACTTGTGAATATGATCATCTTTCACAAATTTTAAAATCCAAAACATTAAAGTTCAAATAATGTAAAATAGACTTAATTTAATTCATTGGCATATAACCCCTTTCAACTAATTCAAATATCTTAATTTTTTTAAAGTCATAGCATTTAGAGAATTTCACAATTTAAAAAAAATACACTGACTTTATATTTTTAATTTAGTTGTTTTATTTTTTATGTCTTGTTTGAATACATCAATTTAAATTTATTGAATTTTAATTTTTATATTTAGATAGACAATTTTCATCACTACTAAATACAGAAAATTAATTTAATATTGAACAATATTTAATAAATAAAAATATAACTTGATATGTTTTTATCCCACGTTGAATGGGATTGTTTTTGGCCAAAGTTTGAAAAAAAATAATTTAACAATTGATAAGAGTTTTTCTCAATTAACATTAACATTGATTGAATTTTTTTTTAACATGAACCAATATTTCTAATGATTCGAATCAAGACTATTCTTTATATTGTTAGTCAAATTTATTCTGTCTTTTTTTTTTTTTAATTTCATTATTGGTGTATGCTACAAAATTGCCCAATCATACTAGTTAAAATATCGTATCCATATGTGATGAAAATTTTTCTTATTAATATTAAAACATAATATTAATGAAATTTGTAAATATAACACTAATGATATTGATAAAAAAAAAAAAAGGCTCACTCAAATATTATTCAAAAAATAGTCTCATTGAAATTAGTTTAGAAAACTCTTACTAAGATGAATCGAAATATAACTATGACTAAAATTGACAAAAGAATAACAATATATGAATATACTACAAGAAAACAACAAAATAACTGCCAAAAAGATGCATGGGTTAATGGCTCACGCAAGAAGCGTGGGCCAAGCCCACTCTAAAATGTCATAGCCCACGCAACATGGATAAAAAATAAAAAATAAATCCAAGCGGCGGCCAGACTCACGCACTAAAATATTATTTGCAATTAATTTATTGCAAGTAGCGTGGGTTAGACCCACACAAAGCGTAAAAGAAAATTAAAAAAAAAATAAAATAAATCCAAGCGGGAACCAGACCCATGCACAGACCCATGCACAGATCCACGCAAAATGCAAAAAAAATCTAAAAAAATAAAATAAAACCAAGCGGGGGCCAGACTCACACATTAATTAATTGCAAGCAGCAAGTAGCGTGGGCTAGACTCACGCAAAACACAAAAGAAAATTCAAAAATTAAAAATAAAACCAAGTGTGGGTCAGACCCATGCACCAAAATATTATTTGTAATTAATTAATTGTAGGCAGTGTGGGCTAGACTCACGCAAAACGCAAAAGAAAATTTTAAAAAAATAAAACCAAGCATGGGTCAGACCCATGCATCAAGTATATTTATTTAATAAGTATAATAATAATCGTAACATGACAAAAAAGCTATTCTAGTCTGATGGTTAAGGGGTCTCTCCGGGTGCAGAGAGGTTTTGGGTCACGTTGTTTTGCTGTTTTTTTGTAGTGAGAAAAATCTCTTATAAATAAGATAGATTGCTAAAAAAGTAAATTATTTTTTACTTAATAATAAGAGACAAGTTACATAGTCTTTTTATTCATATATCTAAATTACTAAAAATTCTTTATAGATCCTCTTATTTGGTATGCATTTGTTATACATTATCATATTGTTGGTGTAATTGTTTTGGACTATTGTTCTTCTCATCTCCAATTCATTTGATTATGTTTTAGGCAAAAGAAAAACATAAACAAAGCTTTTATTTGCTCAAATTGGAAGGATCAAGGGTGCATTATAAAGTCAAGACTTGTAAAGAAAAATATAGACATTATAAAGGATCAAGGTAAATAATTTTCTATGGCATTTTTTTCCCATATTGAATTATTATTCAATATTATTAAAAGAATAATAGTTTTTTTACATAAATTTCATTTTATCTCTTGGTATACCCAACAATTAAAATAAAATTTTTATCTTGCTGGGTTAGCCTAGTTATATAAATTTTACAATTACACTAGTCTTGATTATAAATCAAATAGACTAAACCTGCAAAGGATATATTATTTATGGGATCTCTGGTGACAACTTCCACCTATGCATTTGATCCACTACAAGAAATGTTATATTTAACTGGGGTTATATTTGGCGTTTCCGGGGGTTTTAACCCTCATTAAGTGCATTACCCGCGGTTTGGTTTTCCCCTGGAAGATCCAGCGTCGTTAACAAATTACCAGCGGTTTTTAGTAATCCTTGGAATGACAGTTACTTACTGGGAGTTTTCAAAACCCCCGCTACTGCCAGCGATTTTGTAAACCCCTGCTACTGCCAGCAGTTTTATAAACCCCGCTATTGTCAGCGATTTTGCAAACCCCCGCTATTGCCAGCAGTTTTACAAACCCCCATTAATGTCAGAGGTTTTACAAACCCATTACTGACATTAATTTTTCAAACCCCCGTTACTGTCAACGATTTCAAAACCATGTTAATTTGATCTGTTTCAACTTTTTTAAATGCACTTTTTTAATACACATTCATTCCGAAAAAAATTGAAAAAAAATTTATAAAAGGCAAACATTTCAAAATATTTGTATTTATAATTAAATATAATATTAATGAAAAGAACAAAACAAAATCTACAACTTCAAGAAAAAATATTATAAAATGGTTTGTTAAACTAAAAAAATAATACACTATCATTTGTTCTTAACCATACAATTATACATTATTAAAAATAAAATAAAATCATAGTTCTTGAGATCATTTGTTTCTTCATTAGAAACATTTCCTTAATTAGATACCTAACAATAAAAAAAAATCATAAATAATAACATTTAAATTACAATCCAAAAAATATATTAAAACACAATATATTTTATATTCCATTGTTAATCACACAAAATTAATAGAATTAATCACATTTATTCACCAACTATATTCAATGCATATGAACTTAAAAAGAATTTTATATTAATTACTCCATAAACAACTCAGATAATTGTTTCACCGAAGAATATAAGTACATAAAATATTGAGGAAATATTAAAAACATTTGGCACCGAATATGGTAGAAACAAATAAACATGCCTCTGTTATCATTAATTATTATACAATAAATATATAAATATTCAATGATTGATTTTTCAGAACAAAATGCAAAACTAAAAAATTATGAATTGATCACGAGGCTAAATAATTAAAATAAACCATCACCTCTCAATAACAAAATCATATCTTAAAAACAACAATACTATACATACTTAATAAAAATATTTATATATAGAACAAAAAATATTTATATTGATTTATTATATACAAAATATTTATATAATAAAACATAAAATATTCAACATAGAATGGGCAGTAAATAATGATAAAATATCAACTACTTGCAAATAATATAGAGTACAATTGCAGCTTATTAATCATATTATAATATTAAATGTCTAATGCATATAGAAGGCCTGAGATCTATCAATATTTATATAAATTTAAGCATAGTGTAATTTTTAAGAGGAACAAATGATCACATGTTGATTACTAAACCAGCTCTACTAAATTACCAAAATATAAATTACAGAATGAATAATGCAGCAACAGATGAACTTTGCATCAAAGATTATTGATTTAATCTCACATAGCACTATTTCTCCTGGTTTTATATCAATTTGAACTCAGTAACTTGCTTTGCTAATTAAATTAAATAAGTCACTTCCAGTTACAGACCCAGTTTTCTTAGTAGGAAATAAATACAAAGGAGACACCTCAAAGGCAATATTTTGATAACCATACACAAAGGTAGAACCAAAGGGATTACTTGCAGAGCCTTGCGTTTGGATGGCAGCTCGTCCACAATCCCCAAGTATTTCCTAAAAGAATCAATCGCAAAATATTATGATATAAACTTTGATTAATCGTTATAAGAAAATACTTCAAATGCCAGTCACTATTCTCTTCTGTTTGGTCATTTAGCCCAGATTCCTCATTTACTCTAGAAAGAGGCAACACTTGTTACTCTAGAAAGGTCATTTAGCCCAAATTCCTCAAGACCACCCAAGTAAGCATCAATAACAGCTTCGTATCTTGCGAGAAAGAATATCAGTTGTACATATAAATACCAGAAACATATATAATTAGACTTCAACCATGCTAATGAAAGGGATCAAGACAAATGTCACTGTTTAGGACAGTTGAAGACTAAGTCTTTCAAATTCGTATTAGACATGAGCATGAGCTTATAATAACAGTACAATTCATATTAGACACTAACATGAGCTTATAATAAGAGTACCCATAAGCCAGTCTAGAATAGCAAACTATAACTATATACAATAATAATTTATTTAATAATAATTCAAGAAGAAACAGATCAACATAAAAAGACTGTGTGCAAGCTAAAGACAAACCAATATCTTTAATACAAAGAAATATATGATCTACGACAATTGAGACAAGAGAACGCCCAACTGCTTTGCTTCAGTGGATCGCCGTCAAGATACAATTGCACACATATTTAGAGAAATCCAAAAATAAAATATGATAATATTGTGCTTAACAAACTACTGAGGTGTTCTCAAAGGTGGGAAAAGTTAAGACAATGTGAAAGTTGTTGACCTTGGAATCAACATCAACCCTGATTAGGCAAACATATACTCCTGTCATAAAACGGAGAAATGCATGTAGTCCTGCTCATATTTGTACCAGTCCCATGTCATATCTCGCCATTTGTATATCAGTTCAATATTCAAGAAACCCAAAATACGGTCTTTTACTAACCTGGTTCGCTTAATGCAGGGCAAACAGCTTCATTGATGTGCAATTGAACTTCAAGCCCAAGTGGACTATTTAACTCAGTTCTCTAAATTGTGATCTGGTAATAATAAAGTCAAGCTATATTTCATATCCACAAAATACTGTAATGAAACAGAAGATTAAAATATGTAGGGGGAACTGCATTAATTACAAATGCTTCTCCTCATATTCCTTCTATGAAATGCTCTCCTCCAAATAATACACGCTTTGTGCCATCATCATCCCTAAAGTTTGACCCCTCCTCGGAGAGGTCTAGTGTAGCTTCTGTGAACATGTCGGGATGAGGTAAAAGATCAATAGACAAAAATTGCCATTCTAGTTTCTGGGCAAAACATAAAGAAATATTCATGTATAAACATGAGTTACATACCTGCACTAGTAGCACAACAATGTTTTCAATCCGGTTTGAAGTTGTTTCTTTAGTTGAGTTCTATAAATAAAAGGTATGATATTCTTCTACGGCACAAATTTACAACTAAAAAAATTATGACAAAAAAAATATTATAAACTAATGCAACAAGGTCATAAATCAGCAAAAGAAAAACACAGTTAAGTATGTCTTTACTGTTAGACCACTCTATTCAGACTTCAAAACCTTCAATATATCGGCTTCCATACTCATAACCTTCACTAAAAAATTATAAAAATCAGTACAATCCAAAGCCAAACCTCTTCCTTAGAGTATGTATTATTCGTAGTGTAACAAAATTCCTCCACCTCAGGTGGCTTAATCTCTTCATATTTCCTATTTGCAAAATCAATAAAAGAAAAATTAACTAAACAAATAACACACAAGACAATAAAAAGAAAACATAATTTCGTATGTATTAAAAAAAAGAAGAAAGAAACTAATAAAGCGATAAGCATTGCAGCAACCCCAAGCAACTGGAATCATCTATGCTAGACAATACATTCAATGACAAAAATCTATCTATATAAACCACACAAAAATATAATGTATTCCAAACCAGTTTATATTCTTCCGCAACCTCAACCAATCAATCCACGTTCTTCTGGACCCCGCTCATGTTATCATTCACGGCCTTCTGAACTTTCTGAATATAATCAGGTAATGATTTTTCCTAAGAGTAACCTAAAACAGAGTCACACACACTGAAACCCTCACACCATTACCAGAATGACAGAATTTTAACCAACGGAAAAGGAAAAACAAAACAAAACCCTAATACCTCCATTCCGCAAAGTACTCGTATATATCCGAAACATAAGATTCACACAGTTACAAGTCGCTTCTCTCATCGACTTTCGCCAGTGTGGCAATCGTCATCAACGGTTTCTGGAGTTGAATATCTGAAACGGAAATTGAGGTGACGGCGTCTGAAACATTAGTTAGGTCTCCCAAAACAACGCGCTTTTTCTTGGCGTTTCCCTGCCGTTGGCATATGGCAGCTGCAGCTCTCTTCTTGGCCTCACGTTGGGGGCTCTCTTCTTGTTTTCTGAGACTATTGCCATTGGAGATTGGAATGAGAAGAGAACAAAGAAGGAGAATGGATGAGAATGGAGAGGTTTTTTAACGAGAGGAAGGAAAGATATAGAAAACTGAAATTAACAGATTGTTGTAATCGGCGTTTGAGTTAATTTCAAATTTTTGTTGTAGGTTTTGTTAAAGAGGAGAGATTAAGAAAAAGGAAAAGCAAAGAAGTGAATCAGTAAGAATCTGAAAGAAGGAACTATTACAAGTTCACTCAGATATTTGATGCTCAAATAAGAAATGAAAAACTTTGAAGTTCAATAATTTGAAAGGCAGGCAAGAGAAAAGGAGAAAGGGTTGGAAGCGGGAAATTTTCCTCTCACGCCACGCAGCAACTACTAAAACATGGAATAATTAAAACGTACTTAAAAAATAAAAATTTTATCTGCGTTTATTAAAAAACCGCTAGCATTTAACTGCGGTTGGAGAAACCTCTAGTACTTGCATGTCTTAGGAGAGGTTATTGTAACCTCAGTTGTTAAACCCCTCCTAAAATTAAAGATTTTTGTAGTGATCTCCCTCTTTTTCCTTTTTAAAGGGTTAAAATTTACTCTTTAATTATTTTTGTTTGAGTATGTTACTAAATCTTTGTAAACAATAATTTCATATACTTTTTTTCTTATGTGTTCACATAATAATTGAATTTAACATTTAGAATTTCAGTTATAGTTAGATATGATGATAAACACATAAAAAATTTCTTTTCATTTTGAAGTCTCCTACAAAAATATTTTAAATTTCTTGAAAAAATCATATTTATGAACTAAGAGATATGCCCATGCAATATAGAATAATCATAAGTCACTAATTCATATATCTTATCACCAAAACTTAAATTCTTACTTGGCTTCTTTATGTAACAAAATAAATTCATATTCAATTGCTCTACTTATAGAAATCACAATTACAAATATGAAGGAAGATTTTATTTTGCCCCCTACTACCATGCTTTACAAAAGTTTTTGAAGAAATTTTAGACAATTCTTTTTATAGATATATCAAATATATTTTAAATTATTTTCATACTAATATGGAAGTCTTTTATGTAATTGTCATCTTTCATGTTCTTTCAAGTTAACTTTCTGCAAACTATTTTGTCTCTTTGTTGTAAGATGTACAAATTAATCATTGTGTCTAACTAGGGATGGAAACCAGTTAGGGTGAGTGTGTGTCTCACTATCCCTATCTCCATCACTAAATTAAAACTCATCCTAATCTTTGTCCCACTACTTAATAGGTATGAAATTTTTTCATCCTCATTCATATCGGGCAGTGGGTATACCTTATTGGAAGAGAATAAATGGCTTAGTTAAACTGAGAGAGGATGAATTCGTTTTAATTCATCGTACAAATGAAATTAAAACTCACCGTACACATGAAACTTTTAAATAAAATACTTTAACCAAGTGAAGGATAATACTTCCTTTGAATTTCAACAAAAATCTTGAGTCCTTGATTTCTCAATAATTCTTGGAAAATGAATCCTTCACTTCTAACGAAGTCAAGAAGATTGAACTTATGGGTCAATTTTTTCACTCTAAAATCTCCTATATTCTTTTTTAGTTTTTTTTCCACTAGTCCAACCTTCAATTGATGTAGAAAATTTAGAAAAAGGAAAGGTTTTTCTTTTTCTGATTGCAGATCTCTTTTACTTTTTACTTTGTGAAGGAGAGACCATTTTCAATAAGCTTTTTCAGAGAAAGAGAATAAAAAGTGCTAAGAGATGAAAATGCTCATCCTAATTGTTTAATTCAAACAAATAGTTATTATCGTTAAATCTTTTTCAACTATGACCGCTTGGGATTTCCTAATCCTTAGATCAATTTTTGACAAGTATAGCTACTTCAAATAGTAACTTTAATTAATTAAATGTAAGAGGTAATCAATTAAGTTGTTCTTGCTTATCAAACACGTATAATCAAATCTAAATAATTGATTCGTGATAATCAATTAAAGGTCAAGAAAAAAAAAACACACACACAGATAATCGATTAAACCATGAGGTAATTGATTAAAATAGTAACAACACAATAGATTTGATGAACAAATATTTTATTAAATAATAAAATAACAAACATCTTAAAAGAAATTAGATTAACATATATATATATATATATATATATATATATATATATATATATATATATATATATATATATATATATATATAAATCGATTACCACATCCAAAGAACAATTTAAAATCTTAAATATTCAAGAACACATTCAAAGAAGAATTAATATTTTTAAACGTTCAAGAAACTGGTCATCTAGATATTTTATAGGAGTTATCTTGTTCTTTACATTCTTTTGATCCGCTTCTGCAAAACAAACAAACAAATGTTTAAACTAGGTCCCCAACACACATTTAGGTCCTTTTGAGTTAGTGGCTTATCTCCTATCTTTTGGAATTCAAAAATATTTTTCGTTTTAATATGCAACATAAATATTGTCATCTTGAAAATTCAACTTTGGCAAACCATTCAAAATTTTTTTAGAAACTACTTTTCCTAGATTATGAAGGTGCAGTTAGTTGTAAAACGGGGTAAAAGAGGGGTTGAATGGAGTTTGAACTCAAAACACAAATTATAAACAATCAAAGGCAAATATAAAACAAAGTATAAGATAGGGAGAAGTAGACACAAATTTATACTGATTTATCCTATAACCAGAACTACATCCAATTCCTTTAAGCAAATTGCTTAAGAGCTTTCACTAAAACAAGTTTTCACATCTCTCTAGGAACGAGTATTCATACACCTCTCCAGGTAACAAGTGCTCACACCTTTATAAGACAAGTATTATATACCTCTTCAGATAAATCAGTCCTAATCTCCCATTGAGATTGAGACCTCTCAACATTGAGAAACACTCTAAAAAGGAGAGAACAATGAAAGCTCATAGGATATACTTCACAAGGTGAAGGATTTATAATAGTTTAGTGCACAACTACTTTTAGAATCACTCTTGAATAATAAATATGATTAATGAATCTTGTTTTTAATATTTCTCTTATATGTCATCATATATTTCTCATGTCATTCTTCTTCATCTTTAATGATCTTTATATAGCTGTTGGAACAATGACCTTTGAAGCTGGTATTTTCTTCATATGAAAACTTCTGCATTGAATATCTTTTATATATTCTTGATTGTTTAATCATTTGAAAACAATCCTTTATTGTTTCCATCTCGAATGTTGAGACTTAATGTAATCATTTCTTTCTCCATGAGTCTCATTCTTCTCTTTGTCTTTTCTTCCTCAGACATTATATATGGAAACTTTAGTTTCCATATAATCTGTACATTTTTATGACATATTTTGGCGCTATGATTTCTTTCTTTGTAGCAATTTGATCGTTGAGCTTTGTCATATATGCACTTGATCTTTCGGTAACTAATGCAATTCATCATCTTCATTGCATTTGACACTCTAACTCGAAACTTCATATATAATTAATTCTTTGGGTCTTGAATGTATAACTTTTATCCTTTATGCATTTGATTTATTTTTATTTCAAATTCTTTGATTTTTGATGCTTTGACTTTTTCTAGAAATCTTCTACTCAATTTTCACACTATAACTTTATTTATCGTCAATCAATTTCTTGATAATAAGGAAACATCTGATATATTCTTTCATTCTTGACTTGAACATTTTTCTAATTATATTGCACTTTGAACATCTTTCATAATTTCATATTTCTGATTATTGAAACTTGATTCTTCTTTAATCATCTTTCCACAAATCTCATTATGTGCTTCTTCTTCAACTCTATTTATACTTGAATAGGAAATGTTTGATTTGATATATTTTGGGTATCGTTCAGTGTTTTACTCTTTTAATATCAAACTTGAACAAAATCATTTATATCAAAACATATTTTTGAAATTCATTTAATATCATAAAATGCTAAATTCTTTGCTTAAAGAATGAAAGCTTTCTATAGCAATCTAATCAACATATTTTTTTATTTAAATATTGATTGTTATTGGTTAATAATATAAAAAATAAGTTTCAAAATCATTTTAAAATATTAGAGAGTAATTATAGAATGTAAGTATTAAGTTTAGAATCTCCTTGTCATGATAGATCGTCTATCGTGAGAATGAACAACATTGATCAATTCATCTTATGCTTTCAATGTTGGTTTCATCTATCATGAAGGTCGACTAGATCATTTGATTTTTTTTTTTGTTTGCTTCTAATATTTGACAAATTCATCCAACATGACTACGTGCTATAGGTTCGTCTAATTTGAATTTGCACTGTTGGTTCATCCATCATGTTGAGATCATATTTCTAGTGTATCGTCTAATGCATCATTCATTAAGATATCATATAGTCTTTGTAGTCATCCATTATCAATAGATCTAAAGACGTCTTGCTTGATGAGTTATCTATCAAGACCTTTTCTTAAGATGGTTTATCATTTATGTGTTGTAAGACATCTAAATGATTTTGTCCTTTCGAATCGTCCAACACGTTGACTCTTACGATGTCGTCTAGCTAGTATAATTATAAAGTCCAAATATTCTAGGATTCATATCATCTAATACGTTGTAGCTCAATCTTTATAGTAAGATAATCTTGACAGGTGCCTCTGATATTTGTAAACTGAAGGAATTAGTTTTTGTGTACTCATCTGATTGTGTTAGTCCAATTTCATCTAATAGGTGTTTAGTTATATCTTCATACTTATTAGTTTGGTTGTACCTTTCACATATCTTACAGTATTTGTTATCATCAAAACACATATGACTCTCTTATCATAATATCATATAAGGCGTATTAGACTGTTTGGCTGATTTTGGATCGTCCAATCACTTAATAGATTAAGCATTTGAATATGAGTTGCTATTCTACTCCTTAAGCATGCACATTCACCATTTTCATTTAAGCATAATCTATTGGATGATGCATGATTCAAATCTTGTACATAGATGTTGTTTAAGTGTCTTTTCAATCAAGGCAATTATTGGGAAAATTGGTTTTAAAAACTTTTTCAAAAAGTTTACCCTTTCTTCAACTTCTTTTAAAGAGTTTTTTCAATTTAAAAATTTTAATGCAATTAATTTGGCAATCAAAATTGGTAAAAGATTGGCTAACAACAATATAAACAAGATAGGAAAAGGCTAACCATGATATCTATAAAAGGCTATAGTATACCTACTATAACAAAATGAAATTTTTTATGTAAGTTGTAATTTATTCCTAAGAGGAAATTGTCAATAATAGGTAGATATTTATTATACTAGAAGAAAAATTATTAATAAAGTTTGAATTAATGGTATATGATTTTAAAGAAGTAATAATTAAAGTAATTACTTACTGAATCAGAATCTGAATTTAAAGAGATTAGTTTATATACTAGTTAAAAGTAAACATTTGGAGAAGTTATATAAAATAGTTTATGTCTTTTTCTCTTAATTCAAAGAGATTAGTTTATATACTAGTTAAAAATAAAAATTTGGAGAAGTTATATAAAATAGTTTATATGTCCTTTTCTCTGAATTCAAAATTTTTTCCCTTTTTCTCTTCTATAAGTCTTTATGGAAAAAGTTATCTAAATAGACCCTTAAAAGATTCAAGAATCTTACCTTATATTAACTTTCCAACTTGTAAAGCCAAAAAAGTTTGGATATGGTCTCTTTTAAGAAGGGGATCCAAAATAGTTGGATATGTGTGAAAGGCTTTCAACCACATATACTAAAAGCTAAAACACTTAAAACATATTTAACATGAATATATTTAAACATCAAGACTCAAATAACTTGGCTTGAAGATTAATCTAGTTCTTCAAAAGTTTCCCTGTTTTATGATAACCCACTCTTGATGCATGATCTAATCTTGGATGTTGAAGATCATGTTAACTTTGCTTTTATTGGAATCTTTAAACACACATATGCAAATGCATAACAAGCAACTCTCCTTTGATATGATCGGTCACCATTTCAAAATAAAGGTTCTTCAATGAAACAAAATTAATGGTCAAAGAGAACAAAGAGGATAACCTTTTTGTGTTACTCAATAAACTAAGAGTTTACATGATTGAAAACTTGAAATTAAGATTAAAACATTCTCATGTAAAAAATAAAACATAAATAAAAACATTGAAAAGGAGTACAATTTGTCAAATTTCTATCCTATAAAATATTTAATTCAATTCAAATTTGTCTTTCCTAAAATGCAATACACAATTTGAACAAAAACCACATAAAGAAAAATTGTGCAATCAAGGTTGTGGTAAGTGGAAATATAACTTGAGGATCTAAGTAAACTTTGTGAATTTTGAACATATTGAACAATTGAGAGAGAATAAAATTATTGTGTAGCGAAAGCAAAAGAGGAGGGCTATGAAATGAATGACCGAAGAAAATAATAAATATAAGTTATTTAGGTTACCTAATAAACTGAGTATTTTAGTAATTTAAAATAGAGATGAGTATGAGATTAAGAATAGGTATTGGGATGGGATTGGATATGTACATACCATTCCATTCCCATACCCAATTTAAAAATTGATTATTACCCATACTATACTCGATCAATGTGGAATTCTATCAAAATTGGACGAGTTCGAACAATATCCACAATGAAAAGTTTATTTTCCATCTCTTACGTCTAACTATGAATGAATATCTACAAAATAGTATACCTATTATAACAAAATGGAACTTTTAGGTAAGTTGTAATTTATTATACTAGAAGAATAGGTAGATATTTATTATACTAGGAGAAAAATTATTAATAAAGATTGAACTGGTATATGATTTTAAAGAAGTAAAAGTTAAAGTAATTACTAACTAAATCAGAATCTGAATTCAAAGAGATTATTATAAATAAAAATAAAAATTTTCCTGAATAGTTTATATGTCTATATGAGAAGTTATATAAAATAGTCTATATGTCTTTTTCTCTTAAAATTCAAATATTTTCCTCTTTTTCTCTTCTATAAATCTTTATGGAGAAAATTATCTAAATAGACCCTAAAATATTCAAGAATCTTACCGTACTTTAACTTTCCAACTTTTAAAGTAAAAAAAGTTTGGATATGGTCTCTTTTAAGAAGGGAATCCAAGCATATGATCTAGTTTGTATTATAATGCTTTTATGCCTCTACAATGTTTGTTGCTTTGAGCTCCCATAATCATAGAAAACTACCAATTATCTTTGTATTATGTTGAGCCTTGGCATACTCAACTACAAAGTTTTAAGGACTATTGATGCGTTTTTGAGAAGTCTCAAACATCTTATCTAAAGCTCAAATTGTCTTTATATTGAATACCACTTGTTACCTTTGTAGTTTAGTTGTCTTATCTTATCTAAAGTTCAAATTGTCTTTATATTGAATATCACTTATTACCTTTGTAGTTTAGTTGTCTTTCGTAGTGCTCACCATATGTGCCTTCATATCACTTATTACCTTTGTAGTTTAGTTGTCTTTCGTAGTGCTCACCATATGTGCCTTCATGTGTGGTTGTAATGACATTCCATATCTTTTTGACTTTCTTGTAGCTATATTGCATTTCTTATACTCAAACTTAGATAAAATGCAATAGATGATCTTTCTTCTTATATTTCGAACTTATCTATGTTACCAAAATTTCTACTCTTAAAATAATCTCCGCAGAATGGGTAAATTTGATGTACATCTCTATTTTGTCCTTTCCCCTTCAATATAGTCAACATCAAGCTCCTGCTATACGAGATCTGTGTGAGCTCCTTGTATTTATCCTTAATGTGTTGCTGCCTTCGAGATTGAGGGTGTTGAACTTCTCTATGAAAGGAAGGCCTTACGTTTAAGACCAAAATAATTTGAAGATTGATACTTTTTATACATTGTAAAAGAATAGTAATAGCATCTAATAACAAAATGTAAATACAGTTGTTTTCACCATTTAAATTTTGTTTTACCTTTGTTTTATTAACTATTTTTAAATATGTTTTATCATTACATAATAATTTACTTGACATCTTAAAAACTGTACCCGATATGCATTAATTAAGGCGTTACATGTATTCATTAAATTGATATATAAATTATATTTTTTTGGACTATAAGTATTTCATGTTTATAGATAATGAAAATGTGTTGTAGTCTTTCTTTAATACATTAAAATAATTGACATTTCCTTATGAATTAACTATCATGTATTGAATTTGATTTAGATGATGAGCATTGCATCTGATTTGGCAAGTCAAGTTTAGAGAAATTGATTAATGCATCACTAGAACAATCACGTTATGTTTGTTGCTTAACATGCATTACTGGGAAGTTTGAAAAGGAAAGGAGAAATTTGATAGCAAAAAAGGAAACTTTGGAAGAGTATGTTAGAGTGGCAAATAGAAGAAGTGATAACATAAGAAGAGATGTCACACTTTGGCTAAACCAAGCAAAGCTTATTGAAGAAGACACCAAAACGAAAGTGACATGTTTTTTTAGGTGGTTCCCTAACTGCCAATGGCAATATAGTAGGGGGAAGGATTTAGAAAGTAAGAGAGAGGAGATTAAAAGACTCATGATGGAATCCAACTTCGAAAATGTTGGAATCACTCGTGATATTCCAAACATTGAATTTTATTCTTCTCAAAATTACATTTCTTTTGAAAGTAGAAAGTTGAAAATTCAAGAACTCTTTAATACATTGACAGATGACAACAACTATATCATTGGATTGCAAGGGATGGGGGGCACAGCTAAAACAACATTAGCAAAAGAGATTGGTAAGGAGCTAAAGAAATCGAAGGTTTTTGATCAAGTCATTGATACAACAATATCTAATACCCCTGATACAAAAAAGATTCAAGATGATATTGCAGGGCCATTAGGACTGTCATTGAAGGATTATACTGCATCAGAGAGGCCTAGAAGGTTGTGGGATAGATTGACCAATGGTGAGAAAATACTTATAATTCTAGATGATGAGTGGGGAGATATCAGTTTTGAAGAAATAGGTATTCCATTTAAGGACAACTGCAACGGTTGTAGAATTCTTGTGACCACCCGCAATATGAGCACATGCAACAAAATGGGATGTGAGAAGATAATTCAACTTGAAATCTTGCCTGAGGAAGATGGATGGATATTGTTCCAAAAGCATGCTGGTTTAAGTGGTAGTTCCTCTAGGAGTATCCTTGATAAAGCTCGCAAAATTTGTAAAGAATGTAAAGGATTGCCAATTGCAATTGCAATTATCGTTGGTAGTTTAAAGGGTCAAGAACATGTGGTAGAATGGGATGTAGTGTTAAAATCCTTGCAAAGGTCCATGCCCATAAGTGGTGATGATGAAAATTTGAGAAAAGTTTATACAAGTCTGAAGTATAGCTATGACAATATGAAGAATAAAACAGCCAAGAAATTGTTCCTTTTATGTAGTGTATTTTGAGAAGATGAAGAAATATCTGAAGAACTTTTAGTCAAGCTAGCCATAGGAACGAGTCTCATTGAGAAAATTGATGATGATTACAGTTACGATGCATGTAGTAAAGAAGTTATTGCAGCAAAATACAAACTCATAGATTCATGTTTATTATTGAATTGGGAATTTGGAAGTGTAAAAATGCATGACTTGGTTCGGGAAGTGGCTTTATTGATAGCTAACAAGGAGATTTTGGGAGTGAATACATCTAAAAAGAATGAAATGACAATGCTTGAAAAGGGGAAGAATATTAAATATTTGTTATGTGTAGGAAAGAGCAAGAATCTGTTTTCCTCCCAGTTTGATGGATCTAAACTTGATATTCTTATTGTCTACTTAAATGACGATGACTGTATGGAAGTCCCAAATTCATTCTTTGAAAATATAGATGGGCTTCGAGTTTTGTATTTATCAGCCATAACCTATGGAAAAGTAGCTTTATCATTACCACAGTCAATTCAGTTGTTGACCAATATCCGATCTTTATACCTTGAAGAATTCTTCTTAGGTGACATCTCTATTTCTGAACCCTACAACGCCTTGAGAGTCTCAAAATTGGTTGGGTGTGCAATGGATGAATTGCCTAGATAGATTTCAAGCTCAAGGAAACTTAAATTGTTGAAATTGATTCATTGTGAGTTCTAAAGGAACAATGCATATGAAGTGATTGAAAGATGCACTTCATTGGAAGAATGGCAATTCATTGGTGAAGCCATTTCAAAAATGTGTCATAATGTAAAGCTTTCTAACTATCAAAGCTTTTGTATATCGGATGGTTCTACCTACCACTTTTCGGGGAAGCTGCGTGAAAGGAATTCCCTAGATATTTTCATGGCAGATGAAGTTTTTTCTATAGAGACATTCAAGAATCTAGCACAAAACGCAGAATTTCTTCATTTAAAGGGACTTGGAAGAGTATGGAAAAATATGATACCTGAGATTATCTGTTCTGATGATAAAGGTACGACTAATCTAGTGGACATTACTTTGCATGAAATTTCCACACTCAGATGCCTAATTGACAACACTGATTCTCGTGTTCAAAATGCCTTGTCCAAGTTGGAACTTCTAAGAAATTTAGAATCAGTTGTTATAAGTAATTGCATACATTTAGAAGGCACATTATTTAAAACTTGAGTGTCCCCAATTACATTTTATTCTTTAGTTGGCTGCTGCTCGAAATGTTTCAAAACTTGCTACTATTAAAATAAGCTAGTGTGATGCGCTAAAATACATATTTGGTCCATGCCAACATAAGCATGAAGAGGAAGAGTTACTTCATGAGTTAAAGGAAGTCATATACACTACTCTAGAAAAGGTTATTCTAGAAGACTTGCCGAAATTTGTGGACATTTTTTCCAAAATGTGAGGAGTCCATTTGTTCGTCAGCTAAGAGTACTTCTTCCATAGATGAGTCGAAGCCACAAATAGAATCAAAACCCATGAAATGTAAAATTTTACATTGGATCCATAAATTTACAAACAAATGGAGAACTGCCAAAATTCCTTTGGATTCCAAGGATCAACCGCAAGACTCTTCTCTCTCTATGGTATGTTTCTCACCCCTTCTTATTTTACACCTTTTCTATTCTTTTTATGCATATAACTTATCTTAATGTAAAGGCTTGTTTAGCACTTTTATATAATTATGAACAATCATATAACGATTAGATCTTAATTAGATAAACACTCTGTTAATATTTTTTCTGCATTTAAATTCTAAACATTTTTTAGAAATAAACTACTGTTAATTTGATTTGATATGTTGTAGACATGAAATTATTTTCAAATTATAGATGTTTATTATTTAGTAAGTAGTGTAACACATAGGATAATGTTTTATTTTATTACGTAAAAGTAAAATCTCTTTTCACGGAGTCTGCGTTCACATTTATTTTCTTAATTAAAGAATAGTTGCACAACAATTTTTTTAAAAGAAAAACGCTTATGAAAATATTATGAGAATTGTAAAAATTGTCCGTGATTAAAAAAATTAAAATATGCTTATATTTATAGATATCTTTTAAAGGAATTATTAAACTTTATATTCGAAATAATTTATATTTAGATTCATTGGATATAAACACAACACTTAGGTAGAACAATCGAAACAAAACTTATCTGTTGTTAATTTTGATAAAATCCTAGGTAACTATAAACCCAACACTTCATCCTCACGCACATTCTATAGAATATTTATGAGCAGTAAATTTGAAAAGAAAAATGTGTATCACTTGTTAGATTTTAATTCGATTAACTTTAACAAAAAAATATATGATATAATTAGTTTTTTCAATAATGATTTTATCTATTGATATATAATAGAACATTTATGTTTCTCTTATTATCTTTTTGTTTATGCGTGAAAATGCAGTAAAACACAAAATACATTCAAGTGATTTTAATTGAATATGCATAATCAATACTGAGTATATCAACCTGATCAGTCAAGTTGTTTTCGTAATATACTATATGCTTAAAAAAAAGTATATAGAATTTTTTCATATATTTTGTAACACTCTCATAAAATATAAATCATATAATATAATTCAATAAAAGAACATATACAAACCATTAAGCATTTCAGAATTAAAAAACTTAATCATAATATATATTTACAGAGAAAAAATAATTATATACTATATGTGGTTCATTCTCAAACCAGTTTGAAAAACTATATCTATATCTGCATGTGTACACATTATAATTATAACATATCATCATATCAAACTAATTTATTGATATAAATATTCTTTATAACACTTATGTATGGAATAAAAACATATATAGATTGGTTTGTATTTATTTAGTATATAGCTTGAGTTGGACATGGCAGCATTCTGTGACTATGGTGAATCACTTGCAGGTAAATGACTCCAATGCCAATGATGTGATAGCAAAACAAATGACTGTGCATTTGGAAAACATTGCATTGAATGATACGCGTCAGATTATTTTGAGTCTACAAAACGTTACAGTGTTAGAAATTGAGGGATGTGAAAAAACTGAAGTAATATTTTGTGCTTCTGTGGTGGAATGCTTACCATATTTGCATACACTGGCCATATTTAGATGCAATGAATTAAAACAGATAATTGGTGAGGATGCCAAGAATCAGAGAAAGCCATTTTTCCCAAGGCTAAAAGCACTTTTGATAACACAATACAACAAATTGAAATGTGTCTTCCCCATTTCAACTTCCAAAATGCTACCCAAGTTAGAAGTTATGGTAATCATAGAAGCATGTATGCTAGAGGAAGTATTCGGAGGGGATAGTGATAAAAGAGCTGAGAATCCAAATATGAAAACTGCAGTATTTGTTGAACTTCCAAGCCTTTGTCAAGAGATTGAATTTCTTACTGTAAAAGATTGTTTGGTGAAGAATTGTCCAAAACTTTCCTTGTCTTCGTCCCTTCAAAGTTTCCTAGATATTCTTAATTCCATCGCAGGTACCTTATACGAGATTTTCTGCACATTAGGCATTGGTTTTGCATTAGTTTTACGTAATAATATCACTTTCTTGAAAAAATTATGATTATAATTATTTAAAAAATATGCCAAGAGTCTAAATACTGTTATAGTCTCTTAACGAACGATGTAAATAATTTAGAAATATAAACTGTGCAAGAATTTTAATTATTATTATTATTATTCAGAAGACAACATATATGTTTAAAATTTAATCTTTAAAATTATGATTCTTTAGCACACACTTTTTTGTGAGTACTTTTTGAAGAGGGTGTTAATCTTTCATAGGATCTCTCGATTGGTATCTCAGACGTAAATTAGATCTAGCTCTGAATCATTTGGAAGCTGAAGAAATTCGCAATCGGAATCCAACGACAGATGACTCTGAAATTGGGACTTCAGTTGAAGCAGAATCATTAGAAGGGGGAGAGTTGACTTCGTCACAGAACAATGCAAACCAATCTACGCATGCTGAGATTGATGAAGACGACCAACATGAAGATGATGTTGAATCAAATGAGTTAAAACTAAATAAGGAAAGTGCAGAGGAAGAACAAGAAATTGTTGAAAGACATTCATCAGTAAGTTTTTTTTATTTGATGCCTTCAGTTTTTTTATTCATTATAGTTCAATGAACAATTAACGAACCAACAACATAACATTGAAACATATACCAGTGATGGATATTGCTAAATTAACTTGAAGAACATCAATGACCTAAAAGAGGATGATTTCACCGAATCTATGCAGGAAAATGAAGAAGGACAGATTGGCATACCTTGTACAAATCTGAACATGGAGGCTGCTGTAAGTCAAAAACATAATGGGAATAAAAAAATCATAAAACATTCCACAAGATCATCAGAATTCATGATTCTCACATATAGGATAATAAGAGAGACTTACCTGATTCATAAGAGATTTTCTTTCTTCTCTTTATCTCTTTTCTTTATTCTCCTTTCTCCCGATCTATCTCTTTCAGTCACTTTAATCTCCACACACGTTATTGATGGTTAAATGTGAAGAATGCCTATACTGCAAAGACAGAACCTTATGTTCTCTATAACACCTATCTCCATCAGATAGGTTACCTATCAATTATTTATAAAATAAACTACTTCTCATAATTACCAAAATATCCTTTAGTTTTATTAAATCACATACAGGCCCATAATAATATTTCACATGAGTCACATTATAGAATAATTTATTTATTTATTCTAACATTCTCTCACTTAACTCATATGATGCTATAATACTTCATGATTTAATAAATTACATAAGTCATAATGCGCATTAAAGGACATTCAATAAAATTGGTTCCATCATTCGATATACTTAAAGATATAGGAATAATAAGAGTCATGGCGGTTACATGTCATTCAATCGACACATTTCCTTCCATGTACTATTGTATCGTCCTTCTCCTTAATATGACCTCATAATGAGAAGTCCATAATGGGTTCAAACATATTGTCAATCTTTCATAATCAATAATAGCATAATCTATTTTCTACATCATAATCATAATTTGCATGCATATTCATAAAGCAAAAAACATATATTTCAGAAACTTGAACAACAATGAGCTCAGAGTGTTAAGTAGCATTAATAAACATTTAACATTCACTAGTACACATAATGCCCATCTTCTTTACATGGCCAGTAAATACTTTGGGCGATAACCCTTTTGTTAAAGGGTCAACAATCATAAGATCGGTGTTGACATGTTCTATTGATACTCTTATGTTTCTGAACTTCTTCTTTAACGACAAAGTATTTCAATTCCATAAGTTTAGCACCTTTGGAATACTTGTCGCTTTTAGAAAAGAAGACTGCTACGGAATTATCACAATAAGTTTTCAGCGACCTGACAATAATGTTAACAATCCCAAGTCCTGAAATAATATTTCATAGCCAATTAGCCTGAAATGTGGCTTCAAACCATGCCACAAATTCAGCTTTCATGAGGATGCAACAATGACTAGCTGCTTTGCACTTTTCTTATGAAATCATTCCTCTGACTAAAGATACACATAATCAATGTAAACTTTCTTGTATCTATACAACCATAATTAATTTGAATCTGTATATTCAATCACCTCAAGATGATCATATCTCATTTAAGCATGTGATTATTTGTTCCTTACAAATATCTCAAGACTTTCTTTGCAGCTTTCCAATGATCCAATCCTGGATTACTCTGGTATCTACCAAGCATACCAACTACAAAACTAATACCTGGCCTCGTACATGTTTGAGCATACATCAAACTCCCAACAATAGATGCATAAGGAATACTTTCCATCTGTTTCCGTTCCAACTCATTTTTTGGACATTGCATGAGACTAAATTTATCTCCTTTCTGTATTGGAACGGGAGATGTTGAACATTTATCCATTCTGAACCTCTCTAAAAATTTATTCATATATGCTTTTTGAGACAAACCCAACAATCCTTGTGATCTATCACGAAATATTTCTATTCCTATCACATAGTATGCCTCGCCTATATCTTTCATTTCAAAGTTATTAGAGAGAAACTTCTTAATCTCACTTAACAGACCAAGATGATTAGTTGCAAGCAAGATATCATCAACATACAGAATCAGAAATATAAACTTGCTTCCACTTACCTTCAGATATATACATCGATCAACAATGTTTTCCTTAAATCTAAAGGACGTAATAGTATCATTGAACTTAAGATACCATTGCGTGGAAGCCTTTTTAAGTCCGTATATTGACTTCTTAAGTTTACGCACCATGTGTTCCTTTCCTTTTTTAATGAACCCTACTGGTTGGTCCATATAACATCCTCTTCTAAATCCCCATTCAGAAAAGCGTTTTTAACATCCATTTGGTGCAACTCAAGATCATAATGAGTTACCAATGCCATGATGATTCTGAAAGAATCTTTCTTAGAAACAGGCAAAAATGTTTCCTTATAATCAATGTCATCCTTCTGAGTAAAACCTTTGGCAACCAATCGAGCCTTGTAACGTTTGATATTGCCATGAGAGTCACGTTTAGTCTTAAAGACCCATTTACAACCAACTCTCTTACATCCTTCTGACAATTCTACAAGATCTCATACACAATTTTGTGCCATTGACTTAAGCTCATCTTTCATGGCATCTAACCATTTATCAGAATTATCACTATTCATGACTTCTGAAAATGAAACTGGATCATTATCAATACTTAAGTCATTTTCTAACTCTTGTAAATAAACCACATAATCATTCGAAATAGCAGATCTCTTTTCTCTTTGAGATCTTCTTAATACCATTTCTTGTGGTTGCTCTACTACAGGTTCATTGTTAACTTCGGGATCATTAATTTGTTCTTCTTGATCATTGTGTGGTTCATCAACAAGAGGAACAACAATTCTTGAAGTAGAAGTACCAGTTAAAGGAACTTGTACTCTAACTTCCTTAATCTCCATATTTCGTGAAGCTTCACTCCTATTGGTTTCACCATTCTCAATGAACCGAGCATTTCCAGTTTCAACAATCTGTGTGTTATGGGTAGGACAATAAAATCTATACCCTTTTGACTTTTCTGGATAACTAATGAAATATCCACTGATTGTTCTTGCATCCAGTTTCTTTTCATGAGGATTATATACTCTAATTTCTGCCTGACAACCCAAACATGCAGGTGTCTTAAACTGGGTTTCCTTCCTGTCCACAATTCAAAAGGTGTCTTTGAACTGCCTTACTAGGAACCCTATTCAACAGATACATGGCAGTTTTTAAAGCATACATCCACAACGATACAGGTAAAGATGAATTGCTTAACATGATCCTAACCATATCCATTAAGGTTCGATTACGCCTTTCTGATACACCATTTTGTTGTGGTGTACCTGGCATTGTGTATTGAGCACAAATACCACGTTGCACTAGGAACTTAGCAAACAGACCAGGATGTTGACCACTTTTATCATATCTTCCATAATACTCACTACCTCTATCTGATCTTACGACTTTCACCTTTCTGTATAATTGCCTTTCCACTTCATTTATATAAATTTCGAAGGCATTCACTGTTTGAGATTTCTCATGCAATAAATAGACATGTCCATAACGTGAAAAATCATAGTAAAAGTGATAAAGTACTTTTCTTTATTGAAAGAACTTACTTTAAAATGACCACATATATCGGTGTGTATAATTTCAAGACGCTGATTACTTCTTGTGGCTCCTTTCTTTGTGTGTTTTGTTTATTTGTCTTTAATACAATCCACATATACATTCAGATCAGTAAAATCTAAATTCGGAAGAATTTCATTCTTTACTAATCTTTCCAATCTTTCTTTGGAAATATGTCCCAAACGTTTATGCCACAAGTAAGCAGAACATTCATTCACTAAACCACGTTTAGTGCCAACATTATGATGCAAAGTCATAAGAGTTTCAGCATATAAATTATCAAGATTCAATTTATATAAACCATCAACATTAAGTTTAGACAAAGAAATTAAATTTCTAGAGATACTAGGTACATAAAAAGTATCCAACAAGTCTAAATAAAATCCAGTTTCTTAATTATTCACGTAATGAATGAGTGGTTTCCTAAGTTCTTAAGTCTGATCTCTTTCTAAACTAACATACTATGCAATTCATGCACATTCCATTTATCTTTCATTTGGAAAGGATCATACTCAAACGGTAATGAGTTCAAAATGAACTATACGAAAAATTTTCATCCATTTTCATTCTAAGAGACTTAAGTCTTGCTGCAATATATTTGTCATCTCAATGACATGTTCGTGCATAGTACGAAAACCATTAAATTTCATGGTGGTTAAAGTACTCATTAATGTCCTAGCAAGAGACTTATCAGTAGTTTGGGAGTACTCTTTCACAAATTTCGTAAATTCTCTTAAACTGTCAGTTTTGGGAAGAGTTGACTTAATATTACTTACTATGCTCATTCACATAAACATCAAACTAAGTCTGTTTGACCTTTCCTAAGCTTTATAATGGGTTTTTTCTTCATTGCTACTAGCATCATTAATAGCAGCAAGTTTCTCAACATTAAACCATATCAAATCCAACACACCTATATGAAATTGGACTTGTTCGCTCCAATCAGAAAAACTTAACCCATTCAATATTAGAACAGACATAGCTTGCGAACATAAAGATACAAGAACAAATATTGCCATTAAAACATGCTTATCATTTATACTTTGAGTTATGCATTAAACAGATTCCAACAATAAACAGACATTATATGCATACTAATGTTCTCCTTTGGGTGATACATTAATACGCAAAACATAATGATGCTATAATATTAACATTATTTGGTAAGACATATACACTAATTAGCAAAACTTATTATCTTTGGATATATAAGTAAAACTAATAATGCATACTCACTACCAACAATCATGTCCATTAATTATAAGAACAACTAATCAACCTTTGGGCGATCCATACATGCCTTATAATAATGAACTTCAATT
>Ga0209700_103801_pt1 | contig 28348 bp, 9 predicted proteins | sample SiratroredBW_FD_187528 | JGI IMG/M metagenome (GOLD analysis project Ga0209700, IMG submission 187528) | Root nodule microbial communities of legume samples collected from California, USA - Siratro red BW (SPAdes) (version 2) | ecosystem: Host-associated > Plants > Roots > Nodule | place: USA... | reverse complement strand
TATATATATATATATATATTTATTTATTTATTATAGAGATGCTTTTTTTCTTGGTAAAATATCTTTTGTTTTCATTTTGTTTATTATGATTGATATTTATCTTTTTTCTTGGTACATCTTATAAGAGCTAGTTCAAGACCCAAATAAATAAATTAATCTTTTTTGATTTTAAGACTTTAAAAGTCTAAAAAAAATTAATATTAATATATTGTTATAAAATTAAAAAGTATTTAATTTTAATATTATATTAAAAATAATTTTTAATTAAAAATTAAAATATTTTAACTGATTTTAAGTTTATATTGGTATAAATATTTTTTAATGATTTTAAATTTATATCGATACTATAAAAATTATTTAATAAATAATATTTTTAGAACTTTCTTATAATAAATTAATAATATTTTTTTAAAAAGAAATTAAACAGTCAAGTAATCTTATTATTAAAACTTTCTAATTTTTTATCTCTTTCTACTATTTGACCACATTAACATATTTTTTTATTCTTTGACTCTTTAGATAAAAAAAACTAATCAATCATAAAAAAATAATTTGATGAAAATAATGTCAATGAATTTATAAAATCATTTCAAGAGTTAATATTTTAGATAAAGCAATTACCACACTTTAAAATATATTTCAACAATTTAAAATATATGAAGATATTTTTTTTATTTAATATTAAAAAATTAAGTCATTCAGTTGTATATTTCTAAAAGAAAAATGTCTAAACCTTGACAATTATGAAATATGATAATTTGTTGGATTCTTTTACAAATATATATATATATATATATATATATATATATATATATATATAATAATGTTAACAATTTCAGTATAAATTGTTTTTACTATTTTCAAAACTTAAACTAATAAAGTATTATTTAAAATCAACAATGTCTTAACAAAAATTAAATAAATTAATTTTATTGTCTATTGAAAAAAATATTTTAAATAAAATTAATTATGATAATTTAATAGATAATTTTGTATTACAAAAAACTTGAAAAATAATTTTTAGATAAAAATATCATAATTTTAATTATTTTATTAATTTAAAAGATGTCTTATTTTTTAATTTGCTTTATACCTCTTATAAATGTTAAACCACCACTCATAGCATAAAGAAATTTTTATTTCTATGGATCAATCTCCTATTTTTAGTGCTTTTAATGATTTTCGTCTTGTTTGTAAGCTTTAGTATCCTCTAAAGTTGACTGATGTGTTCATCAAGTCTCTTAAAAACCTTTGGATTGAGTATATTTTAAAAAGCTTGATATATAGGCTATAATTTGAAACGGAGTATTAGAATTTAATTAGTTATTAGCTATTACAACTTTTTAAATCACTACCCATTATTGATTATAGGAAATTAGGATCATTGATCCCTCATTATTATTGTACTTGATTATATATATTAGTATAAATACATTATGTGTGGTCTACATTCTATACACAATGTTGTGTGGGGGTGCCTGAGAGTTTATACGGGACTTGATAGCGTGTGATCGCGTAGGACGAACAATGATTAGTAGGTGAAAAATTGGAAAATCTAGAGTAAAGGAAGAAAAAATCCATGAATTAAAAGATTTTAATATTAAGTGAAAGAAAGTGAGAGAAAAAGAGAATTATAACTCGTGAGTTGTGTATATTTTTCTCTTTTTTTTAATTGACTTGGATTGTTGTTTAATTATGTTAAGGTGTTCTTCTTTTATTTTTTATTTTATTATGGAGTCAACCAAATTTACATAAGTTCAAACCACTTAAGATGAGTTGATAGCAGGTTAGATTTACTTCTGTCCATACTAAAATTTTTATTTCCTTTTAATCAAATTGAACTCAAATTCATGATGGAGGACTTTGATATCTAAAAGTTAACTATTTATAGAGTAATTTAGTCAAACATGATTTAAAACCTATATCTTCTAATGTGATTAATTATTTATATTGGTTATTTTAATATAAATATCTCCTTTAAAATTGGTGGATATAGACGTGTTTCCTAATGATGCTTTTGTCTTTTCTATAACTTTTAAAGACAGCTAATTTTGATTATGATATATTTGATTTTAATATTTTATACGTTAGAATAAAATTTAAAACACCTCTTATGCTGACTTTTGAAACTTTGTCTAAATTTTTTATTTTATCTTTTAAAATCACAATATATATATATATATATATATATATATATATATATATATATATATATATTTGATATTAAAAATTGGTTGTCAATTATCTCAACGATTAAGATTCACAGTGAAGAAAATCTCTTGAAAGCTCATTTGTATAAAAGAACAACCTCAAATATAATACTATTCATCTAGAAGAATACAATGCATAGTTTAAAATCGGTGGAGAAAGTAAATACAATTTAAGTACATTTTAAGAGAGAACAATTGCAGTTTACTCTTACTTTTATCACTAAGTTTATTTAAACTTATTTCATTATGAACCCTTAAAACATTTATTTGATCAAGTTTATACAAGCATGACTTATTTACAACTCTTCTTGCATTTTTTTTAAACTAAATTGAAGAAATTATACTACAAATTAACCTAGGCTTGATTAAAAGCATGGTTAATTATACTTTGAGTTGGAAGCACCATGAGTGTATTGTTATGAGGTGATGAGAAGAAAGAGCTTATAATTGGACTTCCAAGTTGGCATTTGTTTTGGAAGGCTTGGCCCATAGCTTGAAAATACGTAGCAGACCATCAATATATAATTGTTTTCGATGAATTATTCTATACACAACTCGGGGAGCAGACTTTCTACTTTTTATATACAAATTGTGAAAGCAGTGGCCAATTTAAACTTTGCAAGAGGGTCCAATATATAGTGATGGAAACTTCTGTCACTCAATTAGACATATCAGTTGCATGATAGTGGTGAAAATTTGATCAATCGATGCTGTTCCTCCGTTGACTCAAGCTATATAAATTTCTTCTCTGAAAAAACTTGTGTCCTATCGACCCTCCTAAGTCTAAGTGTGTGAGTGTGTGAGGAGAGAAAAAGAGAGAGAGAGAGATGGGAAGAGCTCCTTGTTGTGACAAGGCCAATGTAAAGAAAGGCCCATGGAGTCCTGAAGAAGATGAAAGGCTAAGAGAGTTCATAGAGAAACATGGTACCGGAGGAAACTGGATTTCCCTCCCACATAAAGCTGGTAAGATTTTCTTTCAACCCTTTTGCTTCCTTGTTCTCAAGTTTATTGCTTTAGTTTGAAATCTATGAAGTTTGCAGAAATTAAGGCTTTAAAATGGTCTGGTATTCCGACCAAACATTAAGGTTTTTGGAGTGTGTCCTGCTCACATTAGTCCATAATTTTCAGTAATATTATCAAAGAACTAAGTCTGATCACAGTTTAAAACCGTTTGTGCTCCTGATGGCTTGTGTTAATTTGTCTCAAAAAGGTTTGAAAAGATGTGGGAAAAGTTGCAGACTGAGATGGCTTAATTATCTGAGGCCAAACCTTAAGCATGGGGAGTTTTCTGAAGATGAAGATAGAATAATATGCACTCTCTTTGCTAGCATTGGAAGCAGGTATTTTTCATTTCACTTTTTTCCTCACCAACCTTGGATATACTTCATAGACTAAATGATGAAACATGATATTGATTACATGTACTTTTAGATCTGCTACATGTTTCTTTTTTGGGGAACTCATTGTGACAAGTGTGTAGGTGGTCCATAATAGCATCTCAGTTGCCAGGGAGGACTGACAATGATATCAAGAACTACTGGAACACCAAGCTCAAGAAAAAAATGATGGGAATAATGAACCCTTCAAAGAAGCCTCACCAAGTTCCCCTTTCATCCATGCTTCAAAACTCAACACCCTCTTCATCCTCCTCCTCATCTTCATTATCACTAAAAAACAATCACAACTCTATGCCTTTCACAGGCTCTGAGGCCATTTCATACCCAAGTCTTCTGAGTGGCAACTCGTCTTCTACCCCAGGTTGTTCCACTTTTGAGAGCTTTTACCAAGTTAATTGTGGCTTTATGTTAGGGGGTGAAACAAGTTGCAGCTCTTCTTCAGATGCAAGCTGCAACAACAATCATGTGAAAGAAGGAGAACTTGGATATGTTGGTGTTGGAGGTTTTGGTGACCAAATAGGTGGCCTTAGTTACCTCTCTAGTGGGGTGGAAGGCACTCAAAAGTTGGGGTCCTCCAATGCTTGTAGGGCTAGTGGGTGGACAGGTGAAGAAAGTAGATTATGGGGAGAAAGTCCATTAGACTATGGTTTGGAAGAAATAAAACAGCTAATAAGCACAAGTAGTTCCAACAACTTTATGTTTGATGACAGCAAGACAGAGGAAATGGTGATGTACTACTGATGCTGACATGCAAAAATCAAGAATATTTGAAGGGTAAAGAAGATTCAGAATTGGACTTGGTGTATGGTTTTGTGGGAAAGGTGGTGTTTGATTGGGCCACTTACTTTTTTTTACAGTACATGTTGGAAGTTTCCTTTGTATGATTTCCTTGGTGCAGGTATTATTAACCCCACCATCACCATGGATGTGTCCAATAACACAAATGAATGAGAAAGTAAATGAGGAAGCCTTGGAAAGTAGAGTTCCCCTGAATCCTTCTTCCACCACATTTAGTAAGAGGATTCCACTACTTCTATTGTTTAATATTGTGTAACAATTTTGGCTTCCAATCATGCACCTAAAAGCACCTTTAGTTTAGCTTCTTCGTCATGGTTTTATTATTGTTAAATATTATAATTGTTTCCCCCATTTTATTTAATGTTCTTTCACTATAGATTGTTTACTCAGTTGTTAGTTAATGTCATGGAATTTCAGTCATTTACGTGAGGTTTTAGAATTGGATACCATTCTTAATTATTTTGTTTTCGTCTTCCAATTTTTTGTGTACCTTTATACATGATAAAACTAGAATTTACAAATTAAGGTTAAACGCAGCAGCTAAACAATTATTAGCTTCAAATTGAAAGAATGTATGGATAATACACAAAAAATTTACAAGAATACTTTTACATTCATTTAATTGAATCAATTACGTCGAAAATAAATAATAGGAATAATAATAGCTACTCAGAATAAAAAAAAAGTGCTCCTTTGTTTCCATTATTGTCTATTGTCATGTATTTTGTAATTAAAAAGGGGTTCAATATTTTGTTGACTTGTAAGAAATGAGTTCAGAGGTAACTATCTACTCTTAATTCATATAATTTTTACACATTTATAATTATTAGGATCATATTATATAATTTCATAATTATTTGTTAATTTTATATTAAATAAAAAGTAATCCTGATCTTAATCCTTGAATTTATAAGACAATATCATAGAAGTCTCTTAAATAATTAGAAAAATGTTAAATAAATCCACAAAGGTGAAATTTGTTAGTCACGATATAACCATTATTGTTGGTTTTGTTATAGACTATAATGATAATATATTATAAAATTTAGAAACAATAATAATAAATTATGTATTTTACTGATTTGTTTTGATAAAAAAAATATAGTGACTTAATTTTAAAAAAAGTATTTATTTTTTTGTTAAAAAAATACTCTTTTATTATTTCAAAAACTATTATGACAATACTCTATACATTCAACAACTAAAAGAAACATGTTTTTAACATATTTTTTCAATACTTATTTTTAGTTAAATCTGTTTAAAATAATAAAAAAAATCATTAAGTACAAAGTAAAAGCTTACCTGTTTTTATAATTTCAATAAATCTTAACTGAAATAGAAAGTTTCCAAGAAAATGTAATGTTAGATCTTTTTTTAAGACTAAAACTGGGTCTCCTAAAAAAATCACTCAACAATTATTAAATGACGCGAGTCCCTGTCTAAATCCTTTTAACTGTTCCATGAAATTAATTTATAATTAATTACTTAGCAAAACAATATGAGCAGAAAATCACTGGCTAGCAGCCATGTCAAACTTCATTATAAAATGATCGACGGTGGAGGTATTCACAATTAAACTAATTCAGTCAAAACAAAAAAGACCCAGTAAAAAAAATGATGGTAGACTAATTTAAAAAGAAAAAAAATAATTGACTTGTATATTTAAATGCAAAAAATAGTAATTAATTTAATGCAAATTGAAATCTAATCTATATTTTAAAAATCACATTATTTACTTCACAATTTTTTTATATTATTAGTATTTACGTAATACTTTTTTCCCACGGTATTTTCATTTTCATTTATTTTTATATATATATATATATATATATATATATATATATATATATATGTATATATATAATTGAAATGCTTCCTATCCTTTGTTTGATACATTAGTCAATTATTCAGGGTTAACTTATTAACTTAAGACACACACATTGTCCTCATTTAAATAATTAAAAAAAAAACTTTGGCTAGAATAGCAAACCTAAATGTCCATAAATATTGAGTTGAAAGTGAGGCAATAATAAAAAAATCCAACGAGGGGGACAAAGATTTAAAAGATAGTATTTAAGTAAAGCATGCAATCCATGCAGAAGAAAGAGTTATGGGAGATTAGCTAAAAGCCTCCAAAATATATTACCATAAGATAATGGTGCCTTGGATAAGTCCTTGGTTGGTGGCTAGTACTCATTTGTTCAGAATAAAAAATAAATAAATAGTTTGGTTTTCCAAGGAAACGACTGATGGAAAAGTTGAAGCCAAAAACATGCATTGACCTCTTCACCATTTTATTTCTATTCCCACGAGATATGACCGAAAATTTAGTGTACCTTTGTTTTTACGTGTAAAATTTAAGAATTGGTTTTACATCTAAAGTTCAATAGTGTTTGAACAAAAAGCGTGAAAAAACGTATAAAAAACACTTTTTAAAAGATTTTTTTTAGGTTATTTTAAGAGAAGATATTTGATATTGATGAATTATAAATAAATTTATATAAAATATCAAAATATCACTTTTAACTTAATAAGTAATAATTTTTTTGATTTTTTTATATATTATTCAATTTATTATTATTTTACTTAATATGAAGTTTCGTATACTTCAATTCCTAACCTTTCTAGTTTCCAGAAAATCTTCATCTTGTTTGACTAAGATTTTCTTTTATGAAATTAGTTTCCAAAATGCTTTCCATATTTCATATTTCTTTCTTTTTTTATATATAAATCCAGCTTTCATGCTTCTAATTTCTATGAACACGAGAGTAAGAGGTGTTGAAAAAATTAGTTTTTTCCTTCTTCTAATAGTTGTTGTCCAAAGTAAGTCACGATGATTTGATATTCATTTCCTTGAGTGGGTCAATTATTGTATTCTTCACTTTTTAGTATTTGAATTCGCATAAACGTGGAAGTGGTTGTACTTCAGCATAAATATTATGATACAAGTACGTACCAAAAGTCAAAGGGATGGCTTTTATTGTTTAACTTTTAACCCTAAATTTTAAAATAAATTTGAAATAGAGTTAATTAAATTATTTTTATTTGGTAAAAAAATATATTTAATTTATTTATAAACTATATTATTTAACCGTGTTATCTCTGTAAAAAAATAAAGAATTTAATACTCTCTCTCTGTCTAACATAAAAATTTATCATACAAGTATTATTGAAAAAAAAATCATTAAGAGTTATAACATATTTACCACTCTCGTTAGAAAACATAATTTATTATGATTGTTGTTCGATAATAATTATCTCTATCTTCTTTATAATTATAATTTTTATAATATTGGTCAACTAGTATATCATATTAAATTAGCAAACATAATCAAAATTACATGTTTAATTAATAAGTGAGATGTTAATATAACATTACAACAAGTTGATAGTTAAGTTAGGTTTATATGGATTAAAAAACATCTATTAAAATATTATAAATAGGCAAAGATTCTCATATTTATAGGTCATTTATTACTTCTTTTATATTTATTGATGATTTAAGTGTCAAAATATCATTGTAAACCTACTCACTCCTTTAAGCAAGAAGACAAGAAGAAAACATCTTAAAATATTAAAGCATTGAGAAGATAACATCATGACTAGATATACTTTCATAAGACTATATGGTATCAATGAGCAACATGAGAAACAACACCAAAAATTCAAGAAAAATACATGAATCAAATAGCTTTACTGGACGAGCTACAAGAAGGGTTGGTGGAACTCAAAAATGGAAATGTCAAGAAACTGGAAGTGTTACAGCAAGAAAACATCCAAACGAAAAATAAACTAGAGACACTAATACAAAAGAAACATTTTGTGTCGATTTTTAGGCTTAAATTACGTTATATAAAAGTTTGGCATATATGCTGGAGATGTGAAAAAAAAAGTCCATGGGACCTAACGTAAAAGATTATTTTTACATTGAATTACAACAACAAACTTAAGAAATAAGTATTTTAACGTCGAAAAACCTTGCACAACGTATATAGACTTTAAACAGCATGGTTTTAGTGTCAGATGCTAAAATGGCTATGTGAATGAGTAGATTCAATAGAGATAGATGAGATATAGTTTAATTATGAATATTTTTTTTTTTAAATTTGGTTCATCAAACTATTAAAATTTAAACTCAACTTAAGAGAAAGTATCTATAAAAGAGAATTACTAATAAAAATAATTATTATAATTGTACTTGGAAGGATAAGAAAATCACCTAGAGAAGTTAACGAGGAACTGAAGAAAATGAAAATAAAAAGAGAAAAAAAAAAGAAAAAGATGTGAAAACTAAAATGGAAAAATTCTTTTTGGAAATTAAAGAAAATTTCAGATCGTAAAATAAATTATTATTAATAAGACAATCTTTGCATTCTTTTATTGCCTTTTGTCACTTTTGGATTTGAAAGATCAGCCATGCATGGTTGAGGAAAATGTTGTGTATCTATGAAAAGGATATGTAAAATACTTTATGGAATACTACATCTTCCGAAATTCCAACTTTATTCTTATCGCCTTCTGTGTCTTTTGGATTTGAAAAATCAAAAAGGTTTGAGAAAAATGTTGAATATCTTGCAAAAAGATGTACCAAAACCTTCAGTATATATTATTTTCTATTCATTTATTTGTAATTTTAGATATAAAGAATAATTGTAGTTTAGGTGGTAATTAGGTTTATCAAGATTAAAAGAAACTATCCGTAAAACTGAAGAAATGCAAGCAAATAACCAACTTTTACATTATTTCAAACCCAAATAATATAAAAGACAAGGTAAAAGTGAGTCAACATTTTCCAATATATTAGTACATATTATTCCATTCCTTAAAATAATAACTAACACCATTTAGGACTTTAAGCACAACTGTGAATTTAATTAAAAAATAATAATTTCAAGCGATTTTGATTTCTAAATCTTCTTTTAAACCTTCTCAGTTCTATTTTTTGTTAGTTTATTTACTAAAGTTTGAGAATAGATAGTATTTCAATTTTTAAATTAAGAATAATTGAAAATATAAATTAATACTTTCCGTGTTTTAGTTTGATTTAGAATAGCTTGTAAACTCTAAAGTAATTAAACCCAACATTGAAGTTTATTTTGGATAGAAACTAATAAATTAAGTCATAACAGCAACTTTATCTACTCAATACTTCTCTCCCAAACAAAAGAACTAAATTAACCTCGTGTTTTCTTGTTCCTTTTCCTAAAAAGAGCCCTTCCTTAATAATTTGCATTCTAGAACAATACTTGCAAAATGGTATTTAAAGAATAATATCTCCAATTCTGAGTGGTCAGAAACTTTTTACATGTTTTAAAAGATAAGTTATCCAACCAACGATTAAAAAAATAAGTATTATTTGAGTTCTAAATAATATTTTGATATTCAATTACTTCTCATTGATTTGTTCTTAAAACATATAAAGATACATATAAACATCACAAAATGAATTAAAGTCTGTGAGCTTGCAAACTAACCCTTATAATTTAATTTGGGTTATCCTTATAATTTGGTTAGGTAGATATTTTCAATCATCATTTTTTTTAAACTAAAAATATAATTTAAAAAAAATTAATAGGAAGTTATAAATATGTAATAATATTAAAACTTATATCATTAATACTTATAAATTAAGTATTAATTATTAATTATAGTAGAGTAATTTAAAAGAAATTTTAATTTATATTATCAAAGATATTAATTAATTGATTAAAAATTGTATAAATATTTATATAATTAAATGTGATTTATTATTATTATTATTATTATTATATTAATTAGATTTAAAAAAAAAAAAAAACTACTGACCTATCAACCTATAGTGGTGCAGGTCAAACAAGATTTTTAGTCTATCTAGCCCTAGATGAGTTCGTCTTATCTTATTTATAGCATATTATCTTTGGTGATATAGGTCAAACAAGATTTTCAGTCTATCTAGTCACAAATGAGTTCATTTTATCTTATTTATAGCAGATTGTCTTTGTATTTGGTGATACAAGTCAAATAAAATTTTTAGTCTATCTAGTCACAGATGAGTTCGTCCTATCTTATTTATAACATACTATCTTTTATGATACATGTCAAACAAGATTTTCAGTCTATCTAGTCACAGATAAGTTTGTTCTATTTTTAACAGATTGTCTTTGATGATATAAGTCAAACAGTATTTTCAGTCTATCTAGTCACAAATGAGTCGTCATATCTTATTTATAATAGACTAATAATAGATTAGAACAAAACAAATTAAATTAATTTGTTTTGCTAATTTTAAAAGTAGCATGAGTGACTCGATACCAACATCTTGTCTCTTGCCTGCTTTGACAAAGAGAATGGTTTTTATTCTTTAGTGCATCAAGAGGGAAGTCTCGTACTAAAAGGTTTTGACAAAAAAAAAAAATTATTTGTAATTTTAGATGTAAAGAGTAATTATAGCTTATGTTATAATTAGGTTTATCAAGCTCAAAAGAAACTATGAGTGAGACTTTATGAATACAAACAAGTAAACAATTTTGATATTATTTCAAGCTTAAAAAATATATAAGACAAAGTCAAAGTGAGTCAAACACAAAGAATATGACACAAACATGAAATACATGATATTAACCCTTGATCTAGAGTTAGATTCAAAAGCTTTTAAATTTTAAATTCTCTCTCCTATTTTTCTCTATAAAATTCAACCAATTGGTACTAGGTTAGAAAATATATTTCATTTCTCCTAATTAGCATTTAAATTTGACAATGATTTGTTCTATAAATAGTCATTACTAGCTTTTGTAAAATAACTTTTGAAATTATTAAATTAGTAAATAATTTTTGTCACCTATGAGTATGTGAAGAGTTTCTTATACTTTTATCTTTATTCCTTTAAGTCAAATAATGAGTCAAACACTTAAAAGTTATCTTGTTGACTCCATCCTAAATCTTCTCTATATTTATCTTTTTCCCTCTTTGGACTATCAAAATCTCTTCTTATTCTTGTTTTTCTTTCTATGTGTTTATGATAATCTTGTTATAACGTTTATAGTCATTAACTTATGAACATGAAATCATTTCATAATGTAATTTATCGAGGAGATTTAATTCTTATTTAAAAATTCTTGTTCATTTACGTGTATACTTTTTAGTCTGTTATAGAGTCTATCACTGAGGAAGTTCAAATAAAAATGAATTAAATCATCAAAATTTAATAACATAATATTTCAACATATCACATTAGTTCATTTTATATAGAATAATAAAATTGGTTATTTAGATCAAACATATTCAATGTTTGTCTACACATAGGAAATATGAAATGATATTAGTTAAATAAATTGGACCAAGAATAGAAAGCATGCCTCAAGTGAATATCTTAATAAATAAATATCAACAATTTTCTTTCAGCTAATTAAGACTATCTATGAAATATATTTCCTTGTAGGTCTCCGGTTACAAGTGAGAATTTTAATACATATATATGACAAAAAAAATATAACTTCAAATAAATTAATGGGACTGAGAAAGAGAGAAATAATTTGATTTTTAAAATCATTTTATATATGTGCCAGATGCTTATTCATTAATTGATGGGTAACAAAATTTTTATTAGTGGAATCATAGGCAGATGCAAGTTTTCGATGATTTTTGATAACTTTTTTTTTTTAACTTCATGAGTGATACCTCGAATAACATAAGATAGAAAAACAAAATCTTACACTATCAAGAGATGAATTACAGCACTTCCATTTCTTTCCAACAGCTTAAGCATTTAGTTCTATAATTCCATAATCCATTTGAATTGGTTGTTGATTGCCTGGTTTTCGTATACTCTTCGAGTCCATCGGACCTTTCACTTATGGGCAGATGTATTTCAAATAATTTTTTAGTCAAATTTCAAGTTCAAGGTTGAGAATGTTAAGAACTAACTGTTCATTATGGTCCAATGAACGGACAACTCGATACTGTCATGACTATTGTACAAGTAGAGATATACCATGACATTAATTTTGTGTACATATACAGAGATACAATTTTATGTACAGAGCGACGAAAGAATGGTTAGGGGACCTAAAATATGTATTTACAGAAAGTCCCATTGCCAATAGACCTTCTCTACAATCCCTCCACCACTTTTAACAGCTAGGTGAAGCGTCTCGGAAGCTGGTGGAACCCCCCACAATAATGGCACTGCAACAGTCATGGTTAGCTTTTCATGTAAATCACCTTTGCTTGCCTTCTCTGCAGCAATAACCTGCCATGTAAATGGGTTCTAATGATGTGAGAATTTGGGTTGAAACTATATCAGAAGAAAACATCGACATATCAATGGAAAAGTTGCTTGGTAAATGCTTCCAGGATTACCAGGCATGTAATTCCCCATAAAAATCCAGTTACCCATTAATAGATAAGTTCATACAATCAAGCGAAAATGGCTGAAGACAATTTTCATTGACAAGCACCCAGTCTAAATCCAGTTAATGATTGATACTGGCAGAAGAATGGTCTTCCAATTCCGAATTCTACAATTGTCTAACATGTACTTTTCAATTCAACAAGATAACAAGAATTGAAAGTTGATCCAAAAAGAACTGGTACATTTAAAGACAAAATATTCTAGGTAGAAATTTGTTGGAAAACAAAAAAGTACAATTAGTATGCATAGCCGTTGGCTTGCTTGTGTACATGTACATGTGCAAAATTATATTAATGTGACCCCGAAAATATGTAGGTTGCATTCGAGTAAATAACTTGCTTAAGTGACTATTTATCTTATAAAGTGGATTTAAGCTTAACTAAACTTTATCAAACTGGCTTGAAATTTTGCATCCACTTATTATAATTTGGCAATATCTTAATTTGATATGAAATCTCCAACATATCCTCTCATGTAAAGGGCTGAACATCCCAAATATAAAACTAAATATTTTTGTGGTCGGGCTTGATAGAAGATGACACAATATAGATCCAATAAATCTCACTAAGATATGCTTTGATATTGAGTTTAACCTTAATTCAACCTACAAAACCTATTCATAAGATGAGGTTTTACATCCACCACTTATAAGTTCTTATCAAACAAGAGTTTATGACATAAATTTAGCCAATAAATTATTGAAAGAAGTTGAAAAGAACTTATTCTAATAATTTTTACTAAGATGCTTATTGAATAAAGTTAAAAAGAGTTTATAGGAGTCATAAGCTATTTTCATAGGCTCAAATAACTAAATAAGTTCCATTAAAGCTCTTCCAAATACCTCCATAGAGTTAAATCAAATGGTGCAGCAAGGTGAGGGTTTTTTATCCCTGTTTTTTGTCTATAGTATTATTCTTTAGAGTCTATCCTCAAAGCAGTCTCGTCAAATTTTAACAATGATTTGCAATTTTGAGTAAACTTTCTTCAACATATACTAAGAACCAGAACGCAAGAGCTTTATTGAAAGAAAAATGTATACCATACCTCCCCACCGTGCTCTAAAACAGTGTCTTCCACAACGTCACTAAGCATCTCAATGGAACGGCAGAAACCAAAAATACAAAGTTTTCTGCCCATATCAAGTCCCTAGAAAGAGGGCAATTCAAATTATTAGATGGCAAAGGATGACTTATACTCTCGTGTAGGAGGTTTAGTCAAAAGATCGAGTGCTCACATTAGTAGCAGCAATATCAAAGAGTGCACCCAGACAAAGGCCTTGGTTGGGATCCATGTAATTACTTTCTTGAAACCGTTGGAATTTTTGTGTAGTTTTTGATTTCCCTTGCTTCTTCTGTGAAGCATAACAATATATTAGCCAATCTAAAAGAAGATTAAGCATTGAAATGTACTGTAAACAAACATGGGTCAAAGATGAGAAAGGTTAAAAAAAGTGCATGTTGTGTCTGTACTGTCTTGGGCTAAAAAGCTGATTCTATGGCCAAGTATTCAATATGAAACGCCAAGATACCTTTCAGCATGAGGAGTAAAAGGGCAACGAGCCTAACTGTGTAATAAGATGTAGTATACTACAATTAGCAAGCAGAGCATGAAAACCTTATAAACATGATAAGAAGCAAGTTGGACTTCCACCTATAACCGTCTAAGCTTTTAAGATAGTTGATTTCTTGAAATAGTTACATAACCTCTTCAATAATGCTGACCTTTCCCTATTCTTACCGAATTAAACGTTCAACATGAGTTTTAGGTGGACACATGCTTTGTTTGGTCAAATTTCAACCACAAAGAGCTTTTGTGTGAATTTTAAAATGTGTGTTAAAGTTATATATCACTCATCAATAAAAATCACTGTTAGGATTTTCTCAACATGAATCAAGATTTTGGAGCCAAATAGATGTGGTGGACTAAACATAACCAGCAGCAATTCAAGGTTCCGTCTAAGTTCTAATTGTTATCTTGTAAACTGAAAAGAATAAAATTTTACAATTCATACATCGGAAGAGCTGACACGGCGGGGAACCATGGAGCCACCGAACTGGATCAGTCCATCAGCAGTGAACAACGTAATTCTCTCCTCATGAACCCATTGAATTTCTGAGAAGTCGCAGACATAAAGGAAAACAACTCATCAATTATTTAATGCATATATAAGCCTTAATAATTTCTGAATCTGATATTGATCATCACAACTAATTGCTTTAAATTGCAAACATTGGGATAACATCACGAGTGAAATGAATGTACACTCACGAAAATCTCTAATTATAAACATTTCCAAAGGCTACAGCTTTTTGCTTTGACTTATTGAAGACAGAATCAATTCCAATTGCCATGCTTAAAGTGAAAACATTGAAAAGGAACCTCAAATTTTGAAATTCAGAATCAGCGGAAGAGCGTACCGTTAACGGAATCGGACCAGGGGAAAAAAGAGAAGGAATCGTCGCCGGAGAAGTTACCGGCGGGGGAGGCTTTGGGAGCGAAATGGAGAAGGCGAGGCTGAGGAGCAGAAGGAGAAGGAGAGAAAGAGAAGGAGTTGTTGAAGGTTTTGGAAGGAGAACGGAACGGAACGAAGGAGAATCTGAATGTGGAGAAGCATAGTGCAGAGGTTTCCGCCATTGGAACGGAACCGAACGGGACGGAGTGAAACACACGCTAGAGAATGGTACGACGGTTCTGTGATTGATCAAAAACGGTTTTGATTATTCAATTCATTGAACTCACCGCGCCTTCCAACACACTTCTGGTTTCCGTCTGAAGATTTTATTTATTTATTTATTCATTTTTAATGCTATTTTTTTTTTTTCTGGCCAAGAATTTCACATGGATAGCGCACACACATTCCTGTTTTCTTTTGCATTAATTCTAAGAACCACCTCCACACGGAAGAAAACGATTTTCTTTTTTTTTTTCCAAAAATAGAAGAGAATTAAAACAAATATATCAAAATATCACAATTCAAAAAAATATTTAACAGTGATATAAGATTATCGAGTATATCAGAAGTTTTTCATTCTTTCAATTAAAGGTTAAGAGGATTTTCACCAAAACTTCATTAATAAATATGATCTCCTTTTCTATAAATACCACTTTTTTCTACATGGGAAGTGTCACGCTCGTCCGAATACAAATATAGTATTGGAAAGAAAATTGATTTACAACTATACCATTTCACATGTATAAAACTTCTCCTTTAAATTGATTGTTTTTTAATGTATTTTTTCAATTTAATAAAATAACATATAAATAAGAATTACATAAATAAACTATGTTTAATGAATTAATATTTCATAATATAATAATATATAAATGCTATTAAACATTATATTTAATATATTCTTACGATTTAAAAAAATATGTATAAAGTTAAAAAGTATAAGTTATTTTTAACATTAAAAGTTTAAAAAATATTTTAGATTTATGAATAATATTAAAAATATATAAAAATAAATAATAATAATTTTGAAATATTTAAAATATGAAAAATTATAATTAGTTGTTGTTAATATTTAATTTAAAATTTTTAATATTTCTAAAATTATTATAAAGTATAATTATTAATAATAATAGTTCATATGTATTTTAACATTATGCTTACATTATTAATAATAATGAAATATATAATTTTATATTAATTATTAAAAATTACTACTTTAATAATTTATAAAGACTATTAAACTTTTCTTATTAATAAAAAAATTGTGTAATTAATAATTAATTTAATTTTAATTTATATTCACATATATTTTGAAGCTCCAAAAATAAAATATTTTGAAGTACTTACTAAACATTCTTATGTTCACCAAACTAACTCATAAATTAGTCAAATAAATTATTAGTTAGCTTATTAACCTCCCTAAATATTCTTAACGTTGGTCACAAACTCATCTTTTCATCCCATGTTGATTATCTGGTGCCAAAATAAACCTTGAACTCCAAAAGAAAATTGTAGAAACTTTTTGAAAACTTTGAGAAAGGATATTTTATAAGGTTTCAAAATTTTGTGATCTAAAACAAATATTTTCAAATATATTTTAAATTACTCTGATAATATTATTTCACAATAAAAGAATTATTGTGAATAGTTATAGAATAATTAATAAAAATAGAGAAAAATTAAATATAAATTATATATTTGGGATGATCTTTAGAATTTGTATTTCCAAATATATTTCTTTCAAAATACTTTTAGAACATATGATTCAGAGTCCTTTTAATACAATGAAAAAAAAAATATTTTCAGAAATTGTAACAATTTTAAAAACTCATTTTCATCATTACAATCTAAGGGAAAGGAGGTGCATAAAGAAAATATTGGAGTGGAAAAAAATGTCTATGAAATAGCCTAAACCTTTACCCTTGGAGATTGGCCCAATTGAAATTAATGGTTATTAATCAGGACAAGGATACCATTTAGTTGATCCGTGATCCCTCAATTTTTTGAAATATGCATCGTTTAAGTGTTAGGATTCGCCAAAAATTATTTGAAATAAAAAATGCCCATTAAAATAATTCAAACTGATTAAAACTTGTCTATAGCAAATTCAAATTTTAGTTTCATTTAAAGCCTTGAGGAAAGACTAGGCAGCATTAAAAGGAAATTTCTTCCTGCACCCCTCAATTTGAACCTGCACTTCCACAATTTTCAAAACAATTATTTTAACTTTTTTCTAAAGTGACTTCTAAATTATATACTCATAAATTTTTTTTCCAGCACGTATTTTCTGAAATTTACGAAATGAAATAGATTCGAAAACATATTTTTCAGAATAAGATAAGATTTCTAAAATAAAATTTTCAGAGCTCATAAAATATATTCTGTAATAAATTTTTTAAGAAAAAACTTTCCAAAACTTATATAATACCTTTTTAATAATGATTTTTGCAAAGTATATCCTCATAACAAGCTTTTCGGTGCACATGGTGATGAGACAATTCGGACGTTTCACCCATTGGGGCGGTGCAGATTCTAAAATGAGGGGGTGCAGAAAGTAATGTCTATGTTAAAATGGACTCAGGCCCAGTAGAAAGAGAGAGAGAGAAGGTGGAAGGGTATAAAAAGTTAATAGAATGGTCCAGTTCAAACTTCAGAGACAAAAGAAAAGAGTTTGAACTTGCTTTATTTCATGTCATATGTGTATCTGTCAACTGAACTGTGGAAAAGTTTGTACCAAAGATAAAAGGACACTAAACTCAATTGTCAAGTCTTTATTTGAAAGATTCCGACAAGGGACTTAACTTATTTCCTCCGCTTCATATGCAAAAAGGGAAAAAGAGCACAAATTCCATTCGCTAAGATGATGGTGGCTTCATGGTCAATGAGCTGGTTCCATGATCCAAAAGGAAACAATATTCCATCATGCAACAAAGATTACTCAGAGAAACAAAAAGAGACAGAGAGAGAAAATAAATTGTACTGATATGCAGTGAGGTGAATAATTATGATCTCCAAAAACAAAAAAGCTGGTTTAATGTCGGAGAACCATTCATGCATTGAAAGCAAAAGTGGTAGAGAAGACATATATATGCAAATACCCTTTGTAATCTTTGTGTTTTGGAAGTACTACAACACACACACACCCTCTTCTTTAGCATGCACGCCATCGTTCATTCCCTTACATGCTAAGGGTTGACCCAACTCAACTACTCTTTCACTTTTTCACCATTTTGTTACATTCAGCATGTGTATGTATATGTCATGGACACTGCATGTATCTGTGCATGGCCGAACAAGAAGAAGACCAAACATCATAGGTAACATATATATGTGTGTCTTAGAAGCCATCTCAGAAAAGCTGAACAACAACCCTTGTCTTTTAGCTGGCTGTCTCTTTGCTTATATTAGCTACCTGTGCAATGCATGTAGACAAGACCACATGCTCATAACTTTTTCTTTCTTTGGTTCTTTTTCTCTCAATTGCTTCGGCAAGTTGAGGAATATATCATCATATTCTGACTCAGACATATTAAGGAACTGTTATTCTAATGCTTGACTTCAAATGCATGTTAATGGATAGAATCTAACTCTTGTAAAGTACATATTTAGCGTGACATAAAATAAAAAAGAGTGGAAAATATTTTTCTTTTACATAATGACGAGAAGAACTAGAGATAAACAGTAACTAAGTTTGATTAATTTGAGTTTTGGACTATCAAAGAATTGTGACTAAGGTGAGTCCCTCTCTTTGTCCGAAGCCATATCAGACACATCTGTTATTGATCTATTTTCCCATCAAGCCTCTTTCTTTTGTGAAAGTAATTGTTAACCTTAGAAGTGGGTGCGGTGTGTATCATAGATACAAATAGAAAAGGAAGTAAGAGTGGTAAATGATGGTGGAGAAATTAACCCCACCATGTTTAGATTTTGACATAAGATTCTGTTTGTAATGAAACAGTTGAATAATTATTGAGTTTATTACACACATTTGTCAGGCTCCCACCCTATCTTTTCAGCTTTTCAAGTCATGGCCCAGTACCAGTTAAATGTCAAACCCAATCTGTTCCCAGTCACCCTTCAATTCTACTCCATTCTTTCACTTCCTTTCAAGTAGACTTTTCAGACAACATGATTTTCCCAAAACAAATTTAAACGTGCTATTTTTTTGGAATTTTTTTAAAAAGATAAATTTAAGAAATATTTAATTATGAAAATATTAATTGAATTAATTTTGATTCATGAGTTTTTAAATCAGCAAAATATATATATATATATATATATATCAGATAAAACATGTACAAAAAGTAATATCATGAATAAAGTCATTGGTTTAGTATCCCAGTTTAACCACAAGTGGCTGCTTCAATCTGTTGTTAGTCAAACACTGATGCAGAGATAAAACAAACTAAAATGCACCCATAACTCTATATATGATCAAAACAATAATTATGCAGATAAGCTGCATGAACGTCGGTGGAGATGATACCTGACCCAAAAATTATTCTGGTCTGAGAATAAAAATATTTCACTCCATGATTATATTATTTCAGTTTCCTACAAATAAGTTATATAATGAATTGATTGTATATAATAAATTTTTTAAAATAAATCAAATAAGGCTATAACCGGATAATTTTTATAAGATTAATTATGTAGATAAATAAGATATTCTTGATTAATATCCATGATAAAGAAGGAAATGAAACATTTATCATTTTTGTTTTTTATATGTATATTATCTATTTCAGACACACTGTATAAATATATATATAGAGAGAGATTTTGTTTTACGAGTTAAATTAGTGATATTTGATTCATTGATTATTTACACAAAAGCTTGTTTGTCTTGACTAGTCCTTGCAAAATTTAAATAGTAAAATTTAAATGGTAAGTTTTATTGTACTCAGTATACTGTATTGACTGCATTATATATAATTGTACTATCTTTTCATGTAAATCCTTGTATGAATTGTTTTCTTTATAACATATATGGCATTTCCATTTGTGAGATAATTCTTTTGCGGTGATAAACGCTACATTTTCAGGATTATAGTGCATATGATTGCATAGAATAATAGTAACATAATTTTATTAGACAAAACCATAAACATCTTTATCATAAGACCAAACACTATGGTTTTCATTGTTCGAGTAACCACGATACTTGTTAATTCATTCTATAATATGTCAATTGACCAAATTTCATATACATAGGTCGATAGGTCGACGTGATCAGGAGGTTGAAATTTTTAGATACATATATTTATATAATTATAAACATGTATTTATTGAACATATGGAAACATAAAATTTTTATTTTGAATATTAAGACTTTTAAAAAGAATAGATTATTGGATACTTAAGATTGAGAAGATATGATTTTGACAAATTTTAAGATACTTGTTTAAGTGATCAGTTTCTATGGTTTAGAGATAAAGTTTAGATGAATCCATCCATGGTATAATCAAACTTACAAATATTTTATAAAATCATAAAAAAAAAATATCGATTTTAAATATGATGAATAATTAATAGAAATTTACTTCGATTTAGTATATTAAGTAAAGTTTTTGTCATCTTATACCTCTTTACCTGAGAAACATAATTCTAGGTTGACACTATAAAAAAACTTAAAAGGATTTAATATTTCATTTTCGTCCAAATCCAAAAGATCTAACTGATTTTATCAAATCATTTAGCCTCAACCTATCCTCATTTCTAAACACTATTTTCATTTTCATGCCGATAAAAAAAAAAAAAAAAAAAAAAAAAAAAACTATTTTCATTTTCCTTTTCCATTCAGATTACACAACTGCAACATACCATTCTCTCTTTCCTTATTAGATTTCATCCTTAATCTACGTTATGAATAACACTAAGCTATCCCTTTCATCCAATAATTTTAATCCATAAGTATTGATATAAAGGATCCATTAATTTAAAAAAATCATGATCATCCATAAAATTCAATGAATAAATTTGACTTTTTTATTTTTTTATTTTTGTAGTAGATGAATTTATTGTAATAAATAAATAAAAATAAATAAATTTATTTGTCACTTCTATTTTCTACTCACATTAACAACACAATTTTGAAAAAAATTGTTATTTTCCAGAATTTTTTTTTTAAAAAACAACAACTACATGTTATCACTTCAAAAAGCATAAACAGGCATTTTTTATACATAATGTTATAAATGTCAAAATAATTAGCCCTAGTTAGATTTTTTTAAAGAAATTAATATAAGGGAGATTGTTTATAAATTAATTTATGCATAAACTAATTTTAACTTATAAAAATTATTTATTTATTTATTTTCCTTTTTAAAAAATTCATCTAAATAAATCCTTCTTTTATATGTGTTTATATGTGTAAAGCAGTCCAATATACAATATGGTCTCTAAGCCACGAAAATATTATTCAAAATTAACTAGTACATCACAAAGAAAACCCAAAAAAGTTCTTAGATATATATTGATAACGTCCAAATTTTAGTCGTGTGCACGACAATATTTTATTCAAAGGAAAAAAAATAATTATAGTTATTAAGTGAGATGTTTTTTTATAACCCGGGCAAGTAACAACATCTTTGGCTACCTTTCTATTTTGAGCTTGAATGAAATATGCCGACTATTTCTTCATAGCATTTTTGGTATCCTTTGAGATACTATTTCTGGCCAAAAGAATACTGTTTGATTATTTTAAGTCAATTTTTGCTTCTTAAACATATTTTATCAAAAGTATAATTAAACAAAACTATATCATGGTGTTACAAATAGGATTAAATAAGTTTGAGGCGTCATATGTTTTTTTAGTATTTAATAATTATTTAAGAGATTAAATATCTGATAAATTATATAATTTTGGTCTAAATCCCTAAAATAAATATTTATTTATATTTAGTCTTGTATTACATTAATTGATCTTGTGATATTTCTAGATTTCTCTTCCAATCTCTCAAATTATAATGACACACGTTTTAACAAACAAATGTATTGTGGATGTTTAATTTATGTATTTAATTAAAGAATATTAAATATTATAAAAAAAATATTCATATATATCGAAGTTGAAATGAAGGAATGGCTTTACTTCAAGTTTATTTTTGATAAAAAAAATGTTTTTAAAATTAGGGTTATCTAAATTTTTCAAATTCATAAACCTCATCCCAAAAACACATTGATTGTTTGAGTGACAAAACACTGCTTATGATAAAAGAAAAGAGATTGAAAAGGAACTTCTGACTTCTGATCAATGACATCTGAATTGTTAGATAACCCTAACAAGTTATGATTTTCAGTCTTTTACGTAACGCAACACATATATCTGGTAGGAATGAGTAAACTTTTCAATCAAATCTTGGTTTTTTGTGACACCCTTTTCAGTAAAAAGAAGTGCAAAGATAAGGCACGCATTTTCCTCTTAGTACCCCCAAGCCAATTTAGCAAATTGATCTTATTATAAAATCTGGATAATTTGAAGTTGCTATGTGAAAGTGACTTGAAAAAACAAATCTGGAGGCAAGGCTTCTACCATAACGTTCCTGCAAGGTAGCAACCTTATCGTGATTTTGTGGTTGTGACAACCAACACAAAGTACTCTAGTTTGTCTATTTATGCTACCAATTATGTTTGTGTTCTCACACATAATTTTCGTATCAAAACCATGTTCACATAGGCCATTCATCAAATATCCCCCACATTTAAGTCTCCAACCCCCCAATTTCTTCTCCACCCATACGATTTTTACTAAATCATGAGTGGTAAGTTGCACGTGTGTAGTACCATTTAAGGGCCACTCTTGTTTAGCCCATTAAATGATTTTGATATCTAGCTAATAATGTCAAAAACTTTGTACCATGTACACTATTCATTACGTGAAAGAATTCACAAAGAAAATTAAACCTATCATTACCAATTTCATGCTACTGCTTATAAAGGGCAACTTGGTATATAAAATTTTAATGTAAGACTTTTATATCTTTCGGAATATTCAACATTCCAAACACCTAAACAATCTAAATTTAACACTAAAAATCCCAACAATCTAAACATACAAACCATTCAAATTAAAGAAGAGAATTGGTTTCATCTCTAGAGGACAACCATGCATGCATGAGACGAACAAGTGTCATAGAACTTTATGAGCATGAAAGAAGATGAAGGGTGTGCATGTTTGAGGTGTTTCATTCTGAATATAGGATGAATCATACGTGATTTTGCTCATTCACTATAATGTTAAATTTTAGATGGAAATGTCACAAAAACTATTACAATATAAGTACTAACTTTAATTGAAAATCTATGGTAGAAACAAAAACGTGAACACGCATGAAGAAATTACTATCATTAATGCGTTTACGCGCAAAACCAGCTAACATATTCTTTCCTTCTTTTGACATCCCTTCTTTTTTGGGGGAAAAAAGGAGCCATAAAATGATGACGTGAGATTCCTTTGTCTAGTGTGATCCATGCATTCGATGCCACGGAAACATTTGATTAGCTAATTGTAGGTATCTGGTTTATACCTAGGAATAAAGTGATTAAGGTTAAAGATTAATATAGGATTTGCACAATAAGTAAAAAAGATTACGGAAATCTGAAGCTAAAAGGACAAAAAATAAAAGCATGTCTATATTTGTTCGTGCAACCGAATCACACAAGCTTTGTTTCAGGCACCCACTAGAGTAACCGGGTCCACTCTCTGAAGTGGGCTCCATTTTTTTGGTTTGCTTGTGATGAAGCTTTAACGAAACTAAATTTAAATAATTACTCTCATATTTTACTTAATTTAAACTGTTATGGAAATAATATTCACATAAAAAAAGATGTTTTCGAATTACAAATGAATATTTAATAAAAATTATTATATTTTACAATAATAATAATAATAATTAATTAATTAATTTAAAAAATATATACTGATGTGTGATTTGAGATAGATTTGTATATCATCTTATAATTTGAATTTAAACCTAATTTAAACCTACAATATTAAAAAGGTGAAGCTTTTATCACACTTAAATGCTCTATTTTAATTTATACAATTAAAGTAGGGTATAAAACTATTTTACGTAATCATTAAACTCATACTAAAAAGTCTCTTGCATCATAATTTATCTGAGGAGTCAAATTAATTTTGAATGGAGTTGGACCAAATACCTATTGTAAGTGATTGTTTGATTATAACTTTAGTGAGTGTGACTGTGTTAGATTGATTCATAAGTTAAGCAAAAGAAAGAGAAAAGATAGAAAGTGGAATTGGAGTTAAGTAATAATTTAAAATGAGAAAGAGGAAAGTGAAGAAAGGGACAAAAAGGGAATGGACCCTTAAGCGTGCTATGGAAGATGCAAAGGTAATGATAGAGAGGCTCACAGATGCATACAAGTGCTGCCATGGACACCTGAATGTCAAAGCTAACTGCCACTGTTCTTGTTTCTTTAGGCCGTGTACCAGATGCCCTGATGAAGGAAATAACTTTTCATCATTAGAATGCACCACACCAACACCATTTTTGTCGTCTAAAAGGTCAAACATGCAATAACCCTCATCGCATGGTTATTCCTCCACTACAAATTTTGTGTGAAACACAAGGACTGCTCCTAGGGTTTTTCCTACTATCTGCAACAGCAATCTATGTCAAACTTCGTGCATAACTGTTTTTGTTGTAAAGTTTCGTGCCCTTCACTTTTTAGAGTGTCTTTTTTATTTCTAAACAAAATAAAACATGTTTTCAAACCCTAGGAGTATAAAGATAAGTACCAGATTTATGTTTGAAGAGGCCATTGATGTGAAGAACATACTTAAAAGTTATTTGTTAAAAAAAAATTGCAATGCCTTACCAACATTCTGAGGTGTTGTGAAATAAGTGACACACATTCAATAATAAGTGAAGCACATTTAATATTTTTTGAAACTTCAAAATATACTTAAACACAAAAAGAAGTTATACTTTCAAAATACTTCATTCTTATATTTTTGACCGGTTTTTTATAATTAGTATAAACTTAACTTATAAAAGATTAAGTGTCTAAATTTACTTGAGTTAAAAAAACTTTATTCGAGTGAGAATGTATCTCTTTGGGCATTTTAGTACCTACATATTTTCACTTGAATGAAAAAAAGGTTCAAAGTAAACTTTTCAATGGAAGAGACTTCTATTTTCACGCCAACACATAATAACAAACCATCAAACAATCAAAACATTATAGAAATAAGGTTTCAAACAATATAAATGCTAAGTTTCCTAATTTGGACATTGTTGGCTCTTTTTCTAAACAAGAATTTGTAACGCAACGCAAATCTTAGTTCCATTTATCTCATAATATTGAAAGTATTATTTTATAAACAAAATCCAAATAAAAAATTATAAAAAAATTTAAGAATAAGTAAACTTAGATTTATCTATTTACAAATATGATAAAATAAAATTCTTGTTTCCTTTGTCAGCTTTCTGTTGTTTTCTCCGAATCTAAAAACCTACCAAATTTCACTTTACTTACCTAAAAAGAATTAAAAACATAAAAAATTTATGAAAATAAATTACTCAAATATTCTATTTAAAAAAATAACAATGTAATATTTTTGTGTGTGTATATATATATAGTAAGTTCCACTCTAAATCCCTTACCTATTTTAAAAACACACAACATCATAAGCCAGCCATTATCTATTATTTAATTACTATTATAACTTTTTGCTTTTCATATATTTTTTAAAATATATAGTCACGTAGTATTTTTTTTTTTCACAAATATATTGTTAAGTGTAATATTAAAGACACGTTTGATATTGAAAAATATGAATATTTCTTTATATTATTTTTATGTACTTTCTTTTTTATCACATTAGCTGGTACATTTATCACTTTTCTTTTTTACCTTTTCCCTTTTGTTTTCCTTACTTTTCTGTTCTATCCACTCTAAACCACGACCTGGATATTAATCACTCCTTGCCATTTGTGAGTTTGAGTGAAAGCCTTGTGGGTAACTTGGGAAACAGTAAACCGTAATTAACTTGTCTTCTCTCCAGGAAACTAGTTTGATGCTGTAAAAGAGTAGGAAATGGTAATTATTTACTATTAAACTAAAAGTCATTAATTTCCTGTTTAAAAAGTACAAACAGACATATATAGAAGTAATCACGATAAAGAGTTAAAGACAAGAGAAAAACATAATTAACATCACGAAAGCACACTTTTTGAGAAAGAAAGAAAAATTTAATGAGGTACTAGAGTATATTTTTGTTAACTATGGCACGAGAATGAAAAACCTATTATAGACATCATCACCTATTAAGAAATAAACAACCATAATTTGTTCTCCCTCTTTTTGACTTTTCAATGTGGCATTTTCTTTATCCCAAAATTGGCTTATTATAAGCGAATATGGTAGTAAATTGAGTGCTGATTATTGAATAATGGAATACTACATGCAATGAGAGGAAAATAAATTAACGGGTGGAAATATTCATGGATATAATTTTTTAATTAGTTACTATAAAAATAATTATTAATCAGTTATTAATCTAAGATTATTGTTCTTTTTTAAGCGTTGGACTTAGTTAAAGAAATTCATTCCATTTATCTACTGTTTTCAAAATTCAATATATTATTAATTACTTTTCAAATTATACTTTCACTTTATTCTTAATTTTTAATCAATTTACACGTATAATTTTTGCAAAGTAAAAATGATAAAGGCTAAGACAGAAAAAAAATTACTATTTTCGTAAAATAAAAAGTTATTATACATTTTATTTTTTGAGTAAAAGTCTTAAGAAAAACATAAAAAATGGAAAATATAATAAATGTTTACAATGTAAACATATTTCAATTAAAATTCAATCATCAAAGCATATTTTACTCAATTTTTTTTTAGTCACAATAAACCCTGTTTTACTTCTCTAGTTGTCACATTAAGACAATAATTGATTGATAATATTATTTAGAACATGGAAACTCTTATTTTTATAGAAAATTTTCTAAACTTAATTGATATTTAAAGTTAAGAATTAGAATTCATATTTTAGTTTGAATGTGAAATTAAGACAGAAAAGAATCATCTGGTCTAAAATAATTTGATTTAATAAAAATGTAGAATCTCTTTAATGAACAAAAAAATACCTATCGTTTTTTTTCATTTTTTTTTGTTCTACAAACTTTCTTTCTATTTTTTTTTTTTACTACAAACTGAAGGTCAGTGATTTTGGTGGAATAACTCATACAATAATTAAATAATTAAGAGTTGTTGGTTGTTATGATATTGCATTTGTGGTGCCTCTTAACCTGTAATATTTAATGGAAACAAATGTTCCACCAAACCTGATCTCATAATATATATATATTCCTTAAATTGCTAATCTCGTTAAAGTTCCAGACAAATTGAATTAGAACGATTTTGAGAGAAAAAAATATTTAATTTAGTTACTTTGTTTTTATTCTCTATCATCTAATTTGCTTAATTTTAAATTAAAATTTAATTCGACTTTGTTGATTTTACGTCTTTATCAAGAGGCTATGAATATTATAATAAATGATAAGATGCATAAATTATGTCAACGTCAAAGCATATAATTTATAAATAGTTTGAAGTATATCTCGTAACTTAAAGATAACTTTGTACCAAGAAATAAATAGACAACGGATAACAATTATTTTAATTCACATAAGTTCTGAAATATATGTATATATAAGTAATTGTTAAACAATTTAAATTACACCCAAGACCGGTTTATTTTGAATTAGATTTTTTTAAAGATCTAACATTCAATTCAAATAAACTATTGTTTTGTATTTTTAGTTTGTTGTTTCATTGAATCAGTGGATAAATGTCTCCTACAACTATACATATGCTTGATTTTCTTTAACTAAAATCTTAAATTCAATTCTTATGTATATAAAATAAATAAAATTTTGTTGCGAGTATTAATCTTACCATACGAATGAGCTAATTTAAATAGAGTTTTTTTTTCTTACTATTCCTAATAAATTTACGGAACATAACTTAAACTTTGTTGTAAAAAAAATATAAAATAGTTGTAATTTATTAAAAAGATGTTAAATGTCAATCAAATGCTTTAAGAAGACTCCAATAGATAAAA
>Ga0209700_103800_pt1 | contig 28351 bp, 16 predicted proteins | sample SiratroredBW_FD_187528 | JGI IMG/M metagenome (GOLD analysis project Ga0209700, IMG submission 187528) | Root nodule microbial communities of legume samples collected from California, USA - Siratro red BW (SPAdes) (version 2) | ecosystem: Host-associated > Plants > Roots > Nodule | place: USA... | reverse complement strand
GTATTTCAAACCAGTTTGCACCAAACTTTAGCTAGCTCACTTTGATTAGTTTTAATCACTCTTAGACCATTGTGCTGGTGGAATTCTCCTCAATTATGCATAGGTTCTTTGCCAATCAACCTCTCATTCACTCACACAAGACCAAATCCCAAATCTCCTCCAATTGCTTGCTTGCTTTGTCTTGCTTGTTTTATCTTGTTTGGCTTTATCAAATCTTTATTCTTGTGAGAGTAATAACAATTGATACAAGAGGGAACTTGGAAGGCTGGTTCCCAAGTCTACATGAATCAGAAAGCTCTAAAAGCATTGATAGATACCTGCGAGAATTCAGCAGGAAAATCATCAACACCCCCAAGTTCGTGAGATTGGACTGGCTCAAATCTGAGAAACTGCTGGAAGTGAGTGAATTGCTGGAACAACAGGGACTAGAGAGATTCCTTAGGCTGGCTGGAAACATATATCCAGACTTCGTTAAGGTGTTTTTTATGAATCTGAAGGTAAAGGAAGAAAGGCTGGAGTCTAGAGTCAAAGCAGTCACAATGAAGATAAACTCCTTCTATATGGATGGCAGTGGTTGTTATCAAATGTGAAGGGCTTAAAATAGGAAAAGGAAACATTGAAGCATTAGAAGATTACAACAAAATCACATTCTACAGAAGCTGCTTGAGGGATCACCGTGGAATAATGAGAGGATTTAATGTTGGTGGCTTGGTAATGAATCAAAGGATCATAGCTTTTATCCTTGTATGGATCATGACACCAAGAGGACACAACCATGTTGTCCAACATGAGGAGGATCTCATTCTAAGGTACTGCATTCTCAATAGAATGAGAGTCAACTGGGCTTATGTGTTAGGAGAACAGATGGAAAAGTTAAAGAGGCTAGTGGACTATAGAACCTTGTATGTTGTGCTTGTCTCAAAGTTTATTCAGTATTTTCGTGTACCACTTGAATGACAACTAGTTAAACCCAGTTAAGCAAAACCATGAAGTTTCAGCAACCACACTACACAAGATAGGACTGACCAAGATAAATAATGAGAAGTGGATATGTCAAGCTGATGCTAGAAACGCTGGTGAAGATGCTACAGAGGAAATGACTGGAAACTCAACTGCAATGAATATGGGAGAAGTTGTTGGTCCAAGCTCTGGTTACTCAAACTTTGAACAAACTATGATAGACAAACTGGACTATCTTACAACTGAATAGAGAAATCACCATGAATTTTGCACTGCACGATTCCAACACATGGATTTGCAAATTGAAGTTGTGCAAGAGCAACTGGCAGTCATGGCTGCATGGAATGACCCTAAAGAGTAGCATGTATTTTAACTATCATATGCATTTTCTTTCACAATTATCCATTCTCTTCTATTTGATGAATACAAAGAGGAGAAAAAGTGGAGTGTGTGAGGAGTTTAGGGACTAGTTTATATCATATTCTATTATGTTGTGAGTGTTGTTGTGTTGTTCAGTTCTGGTTTTTTGTTTCTATTGCTACATAATTCTGATTAAGTTAGTTAGTTGTTGTTTAGGTTGTTCTATTAGAAGTTCTATTGATGTGATTGTTGATTGTTAGAGGTTCTAGTATCCTTAGTTATGGTCAGTGTTATATGTGATGTTGTCAACTTTGTAATTTGACTTATGTTTAATGCATCAGTGAGCTTATGGTATAATCAGAATGAGTTATGAAAATGTGAAAACTGTGAAAATACGAAACCGTGATAAGGACATGTGTGAAATTATTACCTTTACAAGTTTTTTTTTTTGTGCAAGTTTTTTTGTCAATTTTTCTGCACAACTCTCTATCACATTAGTAATTATGTATTGTGCCATTTTAATCTATGTTACTATACTGCAATTTTATTAAACTAATTTTGTTGTAATTGCACCTATAAATATGTTATCTCATTGTTTTATTACACTGCTTGTCATAGTATTTTCTATTTTCAATTTGTAAACTGAATTAGGAAACTCTGTTGTCTTAAAAATTTGTTTATAGCATTGTGTCATTCATTATATTTTCTGTATCATTCTTCAAATCTGCATAGCAATTCTTTTTGGTGATTCTGTTTCTTTTAGTCCACTGCGTTACTTTAAATCTGGTTTATCAAATACTCCTTGTGTAGATATAATTTTGTTGATTTGCAATACTGAACATTTTTCTTTGCCTCACACTATATTTGTTTCACAATCTCTAAACTACTTTGCTACGTTTTCTACATAAGCTCTTACCTCAAAAATTCTGGTTTGCTCATTATAGAGATTTAAACACTTTGTTTCAATTCTGCATTATGGTTATTAATTGGTTATCTTGAAGTTATATTTAATTTAATCTTGCAACTATATCTGTCTTTTTTATTGATTCTAGTGTTTATTGTTGTGCCTGATGTGAAATCTTTATAACACCAATCTGCTAAACAAACCTTGTATTAGTTTTGTAGTTTTGTTCATTCTCTTTTATGCTAGTGCACAACTTGTCAATTTTGTGATTTAATTCTTAGTTGGATCTTATATTGCACATTTTCGTTATTTACATTGTATTCTGCAAATTTCTATCTCTGTATATTGATTATGCTATGCCTATTGTGTATCTTGGTTTGAAACTCAAATTTTCTCTATTCTGCCAGAAAATAAATCAACTTGTTCATGCCTAAATCAATTCATTTTTTGTGGTGCACCATGTATCATTGATCTAAGAGATTTGTGAAAACTTTCATTTGTCTTAAAATGTTTTCATTGCTTTATAATATCAAAAAGTTTATAAAGTTCAATTCACCCCCGTACCATTCAGTTATTTGAGTTCACTACAAAAAAAACCCAGTTATTTGAGTTCATTACAAAAAAAAACTGGATTTACCTACTGCCAAAATCCGTAGGTAATGACCAAAATCAGTGGGTAATCAGACATTACCCACGGGTTAAAATCTGTAGGTAATAAGGCCGTAGGTAAATTTTCCACCAACTTTGAATGTTGAAAGGAGCCTTTTACCACCGCCACACAAGGAATATGATAATATTGTGATTATTATTATTCTTATTATGATTATATTTATGATTATGATTATTAATATTATTAATAATAATATTATTATTATTATCATTAATAATATTTTTATTATTCTTATTATTATGATTTTTATTAAAAACGATAATAATAATAATATTAACAATAATATAAATAATACCAATAATAATATTAATAATATTGATAAAAATAATATTAATAAGATTCATAATAACAATAATAAATTAATAAAATTTAAAATACTAATATTATTAATAATATTAATACGGGTAATAAAAATAACATTAACAATAATAATATTAGAATTAAGAATATTAATGTTAACATTAATAATAATAACATTATTGATAATATTATTATTAACTATTATAATAATAATAATAATAACAATAAAATCACAAATATTTTTAATATAACTGAAAATAATATAAAAAATATTAATAATATTAAAACTATTTTTCATATAAATATAAATAATATTGATAATAATATAGTAATATTAAAAATATTATTAATGTAAATATAAATAATATGAATAGAAGTATTAATAATATTCCATATATTAAAAAACATATAATAATAATGTTAATATAAATAATAATAATAATAATAATAATGTTATCAATAACATTAATAATATGTTTTTGTATAAATATTAATAATATTAAAAACTTTAAAAATATTAAAAATAAAAGTATAATACTGATAATAATAATAATTATAATTTTAATAATATTATAACTAACAATATTAGAAATAATAATAAAAACAATAATATTAGCAATAATATTAATAATATCATTAATATTATTAATATTAATAATAGTAATGATAATATTATTAATAATACTAATGATAATAATAATAATACAAATTTAATAATAATAATAATAGTAATAAAAGTGTTAAAAAACCAATAATATTTGTTATAATATTTATAATATCAATAAAAATATTAATATTGTTAATAATATTCACCTTTACTAATGTTCTTATTAATAAATCAATATGAACATTATTAATAAGAGATAATAGTAGTTTTATCCATAAATATAAGTTCCTAAGTATTACCCACGGACATAGGTCCGTAGGTATTACGCACGGACATAGGTCTGTAGATATTACCTACGGAAATAGTTCGTGGATAATACGTATAAACCAATATCCATGGGTAATACCTACGGATCTGTGTCTGTGGGTGATATCTACGAATCTATGTCCGTGGATAATACCTACGGACATAAATCCGTGGGTAATATCTACAGATATAGATCCGTAGGTATTAATCCGTGGGTAATGCTGAATTTAGTACAGATACAGATCCGTGGGTAATAATCCGTGGGTAAATTGAGTTTTTCTTGTAGTGGTTGGGTTTATGTCATTGGTTTCTATTTCCTACCATTGTAGTGGCGTACTTATTACGCCGGTTGCATAACCGACATTATCTGTCCAAGACTTTCTACGTCATCATCATCTACGTCGATTCTGGAACTGACGTAGAATAGCCTCTAGAACCGACATAGAAGGTCATTTTTCTACTAGTGTGAGGAAGAAAAACAATAGAGGGATACTCTTAGATTAGGAGACTATCATCAACCACTACCCATTAGACACAAGAGAGAAACGAAAGAGAAAGAGACTAGAGTGGATCTTTCTCATTTTTATGGAAAAGATGATGTAGAAGTATTTTTAGATTGGGAAATAAAAGTAGAACAACTTTTTGATTGTTACCAAATAAGTGAGGAGAGGAAGGTTCCTTTAGTTACATTAAGCTTCCAAGGTCATGCAATGCATTGGTGGTCGGCTCTAGTTAGAGATAGATGTATGCATCAAGAGCCATCTATAGTATACTGGAATGATTTGAAGAGTGCTCTTAGGCATAGACATATCCCTTCCTACTACCATCGTGAACTAATGGACAAACTCCATAGATTGAACTAGAGAAACATGAGTGTAGAAGAGTATAGTCAAAAGATGGAGTTATATAAGGTGAGGACAGCGATAAGGGAAGATGAAACTGGGACTGTGGCAAGATTTATGAGTAGCCTTAGCCTTAAGATACGACATAAGGTAGAACTTCTTCCTTACAAAGATTTTCATGATTTGGTGCAAATTTGTATGAAAATTGAACAACAAATTTTAAGAAAATGACTAGGAAGAAGTTCCTAGTTCATTTCCCAAGAAGGATGTTAAGAGGGAGGGAAAGTTTGTAAAATAAAAATGTACAAAAATCCTTCTAAAGCCATAATCTAAGATAGTTTCAAGAAAAGAGATGATCAAATAGCATCCACCCGTACTAGTGACATAAAATGCTTTAAGTGTTTGGGCCATGGCCATGTTAAGTCTCAATGCCTTTCCATGAGCACTACATTAATGAAGGCCCAAGATGTTTATAGTAGTGAGGAAGAGTTAACTGAGGATAACATCAGTGAGGAATTTGAGTGTGATATGAGTGAGGATGCATATACACATGAGGGGGAGTTATTGATGATAAGAAGAACCCTCAACAATCAACCTAGCCCACAACCCGAGTCATAGAGGGAGAACATCTTTCATACATGCTATAAAATTTATGAAAAAAATATGTTCTCTCATCATTGACAGGGAGTCGTGTTGTAATTGTTATAGTGTTAGGTTGGTTGAAAAGTTTAATTTAACTGTGGTCGCTCATCCCAAATCATATAAATTGCATTGGATTATGAAGGGGGGAGGACATAACTGTGAAAAAACAGGTGAAAGTTGAGCTCTCCATGGGTAACTATGCAGATCAAGTTTTATGTGATGTAGGATCCACATAGGCTTGTCATATTTTATTGGGGGGCCATGGCAATTTGACAAGAAAACTTTACATGATGACCTCACAATGAAATTACTTTCACACACACTACCACAAAAGGTTTGTACTTCATCTTTTGACCTCTATACAAGTATTAGAAGATCGAGTACAAGTGAAAAAAAGTTAGATAGTGAAAAAAAGAAGTCCAAAAATCCAAAACCTAGAGCCTAAAGATGAGTCTGAGGTTTGAGAGCTCAGTGTTCTTGCCGACGAGGTTACTCAAAAGAAGAATATTTTGTCAAAAAAATCAATAAAACATGTTCTTCTTACTGAGCGACCTCCATACATCTTGTTTTGTAAAGGAACACTCACGTGTACACCGTCCACTACTTCTGAAGCTAAGGTTCTATCTTCTCAGCTTGAAAATCTTTTAAAAGAATTTGATGAAGTTTTTTTCTAGTGATGGTCCTATGGGATTACTACCTTTTAAGGGAACAGAACACCAAATTGATTTTGTTACAGATGTCAGTCTGTGCAATAGACCAATATACACAACAAATCTAGAGGAGACTAAGGAGATAGAATCTCAAGTACAATAGTTACTTGACAAGGGATGGGTGCAAAGAGCATAATCCCATGTGTTGTGCCTATTTTGCTAGTTCCCAAAAAGGATGAAAAAATGGAGAATGTGTTGTGATTGTCATGCAGTCAACAACATAATTACTAAATATAAGCACCCGATTCCTTGACTTGATGATATGCTTATGAGTTACATGGGTCAGTCGTGTTTTCCAAAGTGGTTATCACCAAATATGTATCAAAGAGGGTGATGAGTGGAAGACTACCTTTAAAACCAAATTTGAACTATATGGTTAGTGATTCCTTTTGGCCTTACTAATGCACCTAGTACATTCATGAGGTTTATGAATCATGTTCTTAGGGATTGTATAGGTAGATTTGTTGTAGTGTATTTTGATGAAATTCTAGTGTACAATCATAATGTAGAGTCTCATATTCATCATTTGAGGGAAGTCTTGTTTCCTTCGGAAAAATAAACTTTTTACAAAAGTAGATAAATGTACATTTTGTGTAGATAGTGTTGTCTTTATAGGGTTCATTGTGAATAAAAGTGGGGTACATGTTGACCCCACCAAAATAAAAGTCATTCAAGAGTGACCAATCCTAACAAAATGTAGGAAATGTTGAGAGCTTTCATGGTCTTGCAAGCATTTATAAAAGATTTGTGCCTAACTTCTTTTGTCTAGCTTCATCTCTCAATGAGTTGGTGAAGAAAGATGTTACATTTCATTAGGGGAGAAAACAAGAAAAATTTATCCAAAGAATAAAGTTCTTGCTCACTAATGCACCACTCTATCTCTACCTAATTTTTCTAAATCTTTTGAGCTAGAGTGAGATGCATAAGGAGTGGGCATAGGTGTTGTGTTATTGCAGAGTGGACACCCAATTGCATATTTCAGTGAAAAACTACATGGTGTCACCCTTAATTATCCCACTTATGATAGAGAACTCTATGCTTTGGTTAGGGCCCTTCAAACTTGGAAACACTATCTTGTGTCCCAAGAGTTCATCATTCATAGTGACCATGAGTCACTTAAATACTTGAAGGATCAATGTAAATTAAATAAAAGACATGCTAAGAGGATGAAATTTTTAGAGCAAGTTTAGTATGTGATCAAATACAAGAAGGGTAAAACAAATGTTGTTGTTGATGCCTTGTCTTGCGGCCATGTGCTATTCTTTAAATTGGGTATTGTTGGATTTGAACGCATCCATGAACTCTATAGTCAAGACTCTGAATTTTCCTCCATCTTTGCACAACGTTAAAAGAAATCTCAAGGAGGTTACTATATGAATTAGGGGTATTTATTTAAACAGGGAAAACTGTGTATTCCTGATGGTTCACATAGAAAGCTCCTTGTTAAAAAGATGCATGAGGGGGGTCTCAATGGGCACTTTGGGGTAGAAAAGACTTTAGACATGTTAAAAGAAAAATTTTATTGGCCCCATATGAAACGAGATCTACAGAGGCATTATTATAAATGTGTGGCTTATTTACAAGCCAAATATAGTTATTCATGGTCTTTACATGAAATTGGACTTGAAGTCAGTATAAAAAGGCTGGACAACAAAGAAGCACTTGGATATTTTGAGCAGATTTTCTTTATGGAGGGCTATTTAGTCATTTCATGTTTTAGGTTAAATTTTTTTATAAATAAAGCTCTCTTGGTAGAGCTAAGAGACATCACATCACAGTAAACAGGATAATTAAATAGCATTTTTCTTTTTCCTTTCTTTCTCTTTTGTTCAATCCGATCTCCAAGTGCTCTTCTGTTCTTAATCCTGAGGTTCATGTTTTGAAATTCTTTCCATAATTACATACTCAATTGCTATTTTAATTTGATTATTAGATTTAATAATTGGATTAATTTAGTAATTGAATCAATATCGATTGGATTGTGTTGTGGAATTTCTGAACTGATGTTCAAGTTGAAATAATATTGTTGTTCACAGTGGGCGATTGTAGGTGTTCAGCATATTGTGTATTTGACGAGATACTTCACAATTGTGGGGTGTTCGGAATGTTAAATAGATGCAGAGGTCTCAGTCTATTTAACCCATACATGTAATTAGGATTTTCTTCAGAAGCCAGTGAGGGATTTGGGAGAGCCAAAGAGAGGTCAGGTTGATTTTTATTTTATTACATTTATTCTATTTTTTTATTTTATTACTTGAATTTATTTAATCTGTTTAAAATTTTGTTTTTATTTTATTACTTGCATTTATTTAATCTATTTAAATTTATGTTTTTGTTTTATTACTTGAATTTATTTAATCTGTTTAAAATTCTGCTTTTATTTTATTACTTGAATCTATTTAATCTGTTTAAAATTATATTTTTTATTTTATTATTTAAAACTTTTGATTTTATTTTATTAAATTTAATTTTTTCATTAAAACCCCTAAATTCTTTTAAGAGGATGACCGAGTAGCCTTTGGAAAGAATGACCTAGGTTAGCTATAGTACAAATTTAGGTTCCTATTTTAGTTCGGAGCATGTTCGAGACGATTAAGCACCAAACTTAATTTTTCAACTTCTTGTCATCCTTAAATGTATGGAAAAATAGAATTAGTTTATACATCTCTATTAACTATGCTTAGGGTAGTCTTGAGGGGTAACCAAAAATCATGGGATGAGTATCTTCCTTATATTGAAATTTGCTTATAATAGAGTAGTTCATATGACTACTAAATTGTCTCCCTTTGAGGTCGTATGTGGTTTTAACCCTCTCAACCTTTGGATTTATTGCCTTTACCTCAAGCTCGGGATTTTATAAATAAAGAAGGGGTCATTAAGACAGATTTTGTGAGAAAATTACATGAGAAGGTTAGAGAACAAATACAACAACAAAGTGAGAAGTAGCTAAGCGAAACAATAAGGGAAAGAGGGAGATTATTTGAGGAGGGTGACTGGGTTTGGCTTCATCTTATAAAAGATCGATGTTCACAACAAAGAAAGTCAAAACTCAGCCTTCGAGGGGATGGACCTTTCCAAGTTCTTAAAAGGATAAATAATAATGCATACCAATTGGATCTACCAGAAGAATACGAAGTACACGCTACCTTTAATGTCACTGACTTAGTTCCTTTTGTAGGTAGTACTGATGATGAAGCATAATCTTCAAATTTAAGGACAAATTATTTTTAAGAGAGAGGGGATGATGCAGGAGGTCCAAGGAGAGGTCTTACCACCAATGCAATGGCTAGATAGACTCACACTAAGATAGAGATAGGGCTTAGAGCTAGTCTATTTTATTCAATTGGTCATTTACTTGTAAATAATTTGTACAGAAACTTTAAGAAATTCATGTAAATAATTTTAGCCTTAGTAGAAATATTTTAGGCAAACATTGGCGTCCAAGTGTTTGATGAATTGCTACACTTGGAATGTCAAAGCTTGGAGCACCTCTTTCATTGAAGTTCCTTTCCTTGCATCTGTCTACTCCATTGATCATCTACATGGATGACTCACCTTCCCTTGAATGCTCCTTCCTTCTTCTTTGGACATCCACATGGCAACTCCTCATTGGTTAACCATGCCTCACACGGATTGCTACATGGCTGCCTAGGAGTGGAGAGGAAATGACTAGAGTTAAAGTATTTTACATATGGTTAGAGCTAGGGTTAGAGTAAAGAAGCTTGCAATCTAAGCTTTCCAAAGCTTATAAATAGGCTTCTTGTTCATTGTAAAAAAAAATAGCTTGGTTATAGTAAAGGTATGTTGCAGAATTTTCAACACTTTGTCTCAACCTCTTCTTGTTAGCTTCTCTCTAAGCTTAGCAAGGCTCTTGCACTTTGTAGTTGACCTAACCTGTATTATCACTTGTTCCACCCAGTTCTTCAATCCATTGCTTCCACAAACTACTTTGTGCAAAACCCTGGGTATTAGGCACTATACAACAATAAATAAATAATAGTATGTTCAACTCTAATTTTCAGTCACAATTGTAAATCACTGATATTCTTTTTTTCTTGGTGTGTTACCAGCTTTGACTTGAAGTTCTTACATAGCTTCATGAGTGAAGACCATTTGAAGTCTTGAAACAACAAGAACAAATGTTGTAGAAGTCATGCCTTTAATAGAGCTTCGTCTTCTTCGATATAGACACTCTATATGGAAATTTTTTATCTAAACTTAATTATGCACTTTTATGACTTAATGTGCTAAAGGAAACAATTCAAAGGCAAACATAATATTTCATATTGAAAGCATATCAATCAAAATAAAGTTTTTGAAAACTTTCTTTATTAAATGTTTATTTTGAACGTTAGGTTTCAAAATATTTCCAAACTCGTATAAATTTAGAGCATTTATCAACATTGACGAAATCTCTAATTTCGAAAACATTTAAATAATATTAAACACGGTATATGTAAGAGAATATTTTTTAGATTAATTTTGAAATCCTTCTAGTTTCGTAAATCTTCTAAACATTGATTAAAAAACATTTAATTAAGATTAAAAGAGGTTTAGTAAACAAAAGTGAAACAATAAGAATCACTATGAAAGATAAACACATATATTATTACGTGTTACCTTAAGGACCATCTAACGTGTAGAAGAAGACTATATCATCTAAAGATTTAGCTAAGACTAAATCATTTAACACTTTGACGAAGAGTAGACCATCTAGCACTTTCACAAGTACTAGACCGTCTAATGCTTTGATAAATACTAAAATGTTTAACATGTTAATCATCGTCTAACACGTTAAGGAGGCAAACCGTAATACGTTGAGATGCTAAGACCCTCTAATGCTTTAAGATTGCATTTTAATGCACATAAAATAAATTCGTTAGTCAATACTTTATAACTTAGAGTAGTTATTAAATTACTTAGATGCTTATGTACATAAGACTGTCTAATGGGATCTTAGGTCGTCTAATGATGACTAGACCATCTAATACACTAACAAGTTGGTGCATTGAGCAATGTCATTATAATTTTTCTTTTTGCATAAAAGTGAAGAAGTTATATCTCTTTATTAAATTAGTTTCTAATTCTAGTTTGAATGTAAATAATATAAAAAATTATTTTAATATAAAAATCATGGATGACTAAATAACTAAATTAAAATATCATTATAATATTAATGTACATAAAATTGTAAATTTGTAGGTGTAATATTTATATTATGTTTTATTTTTTTAGTACATTTTAAATGGTATTACATATGCGTGTGTGGAAAAATTATAAAGATTATGAACTAACATTGTTTTATACAAAATTATAGTAATAGTAGTTTTCTTCTTTAATTTAAGTTGTGCGTTTAAGATTTGAAAAAGAATTAACATTTTTCGTCAATATATTGAATTGGTGTAACCAATTATTTAAGTGTGCAAAATGGAGCTAAGTTTTTGAATTGAAATTGTAATTTGAGAGATTTGTTCTAATATTGTTGTCATTGAAAATTAATAGCATTCAATATTACGTATCACGATAGATTATATCCATAGACATTATCAATCGCCACTTAAAGGTTTCTACTATCGATTTTTTATGCAAAACCCTCTTTGAATGTGTTTTAGTAAATTTGATATGGAATTTAACGAAAAAATATCATAAAATCAAATATGGAAATTAAATTTAATAAAAAAGTGACACATAAAATTATTTTAGTGCAAATAATTATTGTAAAACCTCATAAAATAGTTATAAAGTAAAAGTGGTATAGTTAGAATCACACTTAAATATTTTATTGTTAAAAAGAAAAGTATATATATATAAATAGAAAAATCAGTTATTCAGTTTTCACTCTAATATAACCACCATCTCTCTATAGAACTTATTTTCTTTTTCTTCTCAGATTTCTTTAAACTAAATTTCAACAAAGTTTACATGCAGAAGAAATATAATAAACAGACTATCCCTAGGTCATCCTAAGAACGAATTAATTTGATATCAATTATAACATCCTTAAAATTTTACTTCCTTAGAAACTATATTAAGCGAATACCTAATAACTATAATATATGTATATATAAATATACACTTCACATTTATAAAGTGTTTCAAAATATATCCCTCTTCATAGGGATTTTACAATATCAATACAAAACAAAAGAAAAACATTCAAAAGAAGATAAACATGCTCTCCATCAACTCACTGAAGAGTCCCAATACCTAATAGTTCCTCTACTTACATGTAACACACAATCATCATCGCAAAATTTAATAACAAAACACACACCATACAAAAAAAAGGGTAAGCTAGAGAGTTTTTAAATGTATAATCATAAATTTAAGTTTTTATCTCAACTAAACTTTAACCACATCAAGTTTTCATAATTCATCTCATAAATCACACTAATTATCAATTCTCTACAATAACTCATGTCATAAATACACTGACTCACATGCAAAGATACTTTGACTCTACTCTTGAAAGACTTGTACATTGAATAAGATTAAGAGTTTTGCACATCATACTACCATTCCATCTATTATGATCAATTCTTATTTGAGACCTTAGACACAGTTTCCATATACACAATCTCATATGACATGGTTAATCCATATGATTTGGTCTAGTTAGTTCTTTTTCACACAGTCATATAAAACTCCTTTGACTCTCACACCTAGTAATCTTCATTTATATGATTCCAATGTGCCAATGAAGTCAGGATACCTCCTTATTGATCAAATCCATAAACAATGAACATTCTAAACAATCTCAACACGGGTATCTCCTTTTCTTAAGATATCATGTCTCGATCACATTCAATATTATACATAAACATATCTCACATATCATGCATAACATTTATTTCCATGAACTTAAGATCATATATATAAATATATATACACATTCATAAACTTTCATCTTCATTTCATACAATCTATCACATAATGATCAAACAATTAATTATATCCTTCAATAATGCATAAAAATGTATAATGTTTAAGAAATCAATCATCAATTACATGTAAAAGTAAAGAAAGAAAGTAAGTCTTTTAAAGTCACATGTAATTGATGGACTAGTTACATCGTGACCTAGTTTTAAAAGACTTACACGTTATGATAGATGGACTAGTATAAATTGTTGTGTATATTTCTCTTATTTCTTTTAACTTACACGTTATTATTGTTTGGTTTAACTTGGAAAGGAAAGTTATTATGATATGATATATTGAAAATGTTTTATTCAAAGTGGTTCGGTTGAGTTTCCAAATTGTGCTGGTTATGATCTATCACACACATGAGTTATAGTTTCATCACTTGATGAACAATATTATTGTCTGAACATTTTCCAACAAATCATTTGCAAAAATTTTATAAATTTAATTAAAACACAATTCAACTCTCCCTTTATGTGTTTTTCACACATCTAATGCTTTTCTTGTTTTTCCTGTTTTCTATTTACTATATCACCATTTAAGCTCAAAGATGAAATCTTATACAAAACAAAAAAACAACAGACTGAAAGAACTTTAGGAGTCAGTGTTTATTCCTTTTCCCCTCATGGAAACAACATGAAATTTAAACCTAGCAAATTTTTCCTTACCTCACTCCCAAATCTATCAAATAGAGGCATGGATTTATTTTCTCCTTCTATCTTTTTTCTATTAAAGAAATCCCATACTCACGCTTCCATCATTACAAGGTAATTACAAAATTATGTGTAGGCTTAGATGGGTAGTGGCCCTTGCTAGGAATGTTTAGAAACAAAATGATAAAAAAAACATAATTTCAAATCAATCCAAAAACGATAATTGATTCAACACAATAATTTTGAATCAATTTTTTTTCAAAATTGAGTGGTTTGGTTTGGTTTGTGATTTGATATTTCAAAATCAACCCAAACCAAACCAAATCAATTATGATATTACTTATTACTTCATCTACTATTGATGTGTATGTGAGACAAAAACTCAGTATGTCTTACTTGATTCTCCTTGATATCATTCTATGTTTGTTCTTGATTATCTCTCTGTGATATTGCAAGATAAATTTTTTATGGCTTTCATTAGCTACTTTTGCCATCAATGTGATCCACCTATCCTTCAACATGATTACTTTCATTTTGGTGTCATTAACTCCTCCCCGCAATGCAAAACACTTGCAGTCAGCTCTTTCCAATATAAATATAGTGTAAGTTGTAACACCTTATTAAATTGTAATGTTTTATTTCATTTGCTAGTCATATTGCTTTATACTAAACACTAGGTATAATTTTGATAAAAAACAAAGTAAAATTCACCAAAGGAAAATTATATAAATTATGTTTAATCTTGTTTCTTATTAATATACTTGCTAGTTGTTTTATTATTCCTGTTGGTTGGTGCATGATAACATTAGGAATGAGAACCATTTTTGAGTTTTGGGGCATGCCAATGTAAAAAAAAAAAAAAAGATATTATGTTGCAAGTTTGACACATTATTACTTTTGAAAAATAATTATTTCTTCCAAAAGAATATGTAGATGAACAACCTTAATTTCTTTATAAATTATGTTTTTTTATACATTTGTGGTAGAAAAGTGACTCATTATGTTTAACATATAAATGAGATGAAATCAAAGTTCTACATCATACAAATACTTTTTTTTATGTGAAAACATAAAAATTACACACTTAAAAAAATTGAGAAAAGACAAATTGAGAATTATGAATTAAAAACTGTACAATTTTGGTTTGGTTTGAATTTTATTTCGTAACACCCCAAAAATATAACTCTATTTAAGCAGCTAAGATAACACAATCATGCACATCTTACAATAATCTATAGTTAACAAGCATCAAAATACATAATCATGCTAAACTGCAATTTTAAAACATGTTTACAAAATCATATACAAGTTTTTCAAAATAAAACACTATTCCTATCAACATCTCTCAGCCTAAGTTGTCTTCCAAAGATCCATCTGCAGCACCATCTGCTCCCGTGTCAAAATACGATCATCACAAACATATATCAAAACACAAGCACAACTAGATAAAGGGTAAGCTAAAAATTTCAATTTTATGTAATTCAAATCATTTAGAACAATGTACAAAGATTAACACAACTAAAATCCTTCAGGATCATTCATCCTAGTTAATTAAATGTAATCATTTCAATTATAAGATACTGACACACTATAGACTTGACTATATTTTCGGAAGACTCGTGCATTGAATAGAACCCCAAAATAAGCACTTGTCTTACATCTCCAAATTGTGAACTCACACAACCTCCAAAAAAATGAATCATTAATCATGTATGACATGGTTAGTCCCTCTTGAGACTTTTCTGACTATGTTTCAAATTGCAATCATCTAGTTCAGACCTCCTTCAACTCTCACCACCTAGCGGGAGTTCTCTCTAAGAGCTCCAATAACCTAAGATCCTCAGAAACTCGAACCTGCACCACCAAAGGACCTTTGATTAACTATCAGACTAATACTCTAGGAAACAGAGCTCACAAAGGCATCGTTTGATGACTCAGAGGCCACATGCAAGCTCAGACGGCAAATGGGAAAATAGAAAACCTAGATTGGCTCTAAGGGAAGAGGGTAGAAAATGAACTTATTCTAAAAGAGGTTATGATCGGATAGACTTGCTTTGTACTCCGCCACGAGTCCAATAGTGGGCTCCGCTCGAGAAAATGATGAAAGATGGAGGCGGAGGCTCAGAGAGAAGTCAGAGGAAAGGAAGGGACATGGGTTTAGAGAGATGGTGACTCAAGTAAAAATTAGACTTTTTCTATAAATACTTGTTTCCAATTTAATAATGAAATAATCATGTACTTATTTCACTTTTACCACTTTTACTCAAATGATAAAATACATATTGTAATTTTAATCATTCACTTATAAATTAAATTTCAATTATTAATTATAATAAAATAATTTAACGTGTTAAAGTAATAATTCTTTTAATTTATTTAATTTGAGACATTAATGGATCAATTAAAGACTTAAAATATATTTATATGATTAAGTTTTTTAATATATATATATATATATATATATATATATATATATATATATATATAATAATAATAAAAGAAATTGACAGGTTGATTCACCAACTTGCCATCTGTTAATAATAGTCGAGATTTCGGACCCGCTTAACCATGATACACTAACTCGCCTTGGTCAAAACTGGTTAGACTTTTTTTTGCCAATTACATTCTTTTTTGCCACTTATAATCTTTTTTACCACTTATATTGACGTGAGTGAGTGATTCTTAAACCATTTTCAGTGTAAGGATCTTACTTAGAGCATGCTCATGTGGTAAGATGAAATTCTTAGTCTTGTATAAAACAAAACTATAAATATTTAATTATATAAAAGTAATAAGCACAAATAAAAAAAAATATAAGTATAAAATCTTACTAATAAACCAAAAGTTATAAAAATATCTTGAAAACCAAATGAAATGGTAAAGTTTATTTAAAAATAAAATAAGACCGTTATATTGTAGATGCATTAAATAGTAATTTGTCTTGGTTTAGGTAGATGAGCCAACAGTGATTGCATGTTTTTTACTGATTTATTTTTGGGTCCAAGAAAAAACCCTAAAGTACGTGTGTCTATCTATTTAGGCCCAATGGTTCATAGCTATTACTATTTGCAGCATCTTCGCTGTTTAGACCAAAACGAAATCTGCTCATTATGTCTATTCGCTGCACCCATATTTATTAACTATAATCCACACTATTTGTAGTTAGAACACCTTTTTTTCTAACCGCATCCCCAACATACATATTTTTGCTAATCAAGATGCAATTAAACTATTCTTAATTCTCCAATTATTAGCATAATTATTATCTACGTAATATTTTATTTATTTTATCCAATAATATGAATAAAATAAATTACTAACAAATTGATTATCTTTAATAGTTTAACTAAAAACAACTTTACATAAAGTGTAAATATTAATTAACTGTAGTTATATGTATAATAATTTCTCCATGTCAAATAGTTTTATGATATTCTCATATTAATGCTATTTCGATTGATGCCTTTACTTAAAAAAAAAACTTCTCCATCAAATAGTTTTGTTTTAAGAAATTCTTCTTGTTATTATTATTTTATCTAAAAATAATAATATTTTTTAATTCCTAAAAATTGCTCTCACTAAAAGTCAAATTTATTATATGACAATACAATGCATATAGAAATATACTTGAAACTTTGGGTTGCACCTTCACATTTATTTAAAACTTTATTTCTAAAACAACCTAAAGTTCCTAAATCTTTAAAGGTAAATCATGGTATTTTACTTGTACTAAGACATTATCTATGTCAAATCCTTCAATATCTCATGTTTTGATAACTAAATCAATTTGAACGTGTGATAAATTTTAAATGAGTATTGTAGAAGTTCCTTTCTCTAAGAGGATTTTTTTTATAAAAGTTATATTGTTTTTATCTTTTCTCTTCTTCATACGATTTGTCAACACCTAATTTTGTCCGGGTGAAATTTATTTCAAAAGTGTTCTAAAAAAAGGTTTTATTTTTATTGTTTATCTTTTTTCTTAAAAAAAAAAAACTAAATAACAAACAATATGTAAAATAAAAAGATTTTGAAAGTGAAGGGGCATGGGTTTCTTGGGAAGTAAAAAGGCATGGTTTCTTGGGAAATAAAGTAGGAGCTTCTTGGAAGATGAAAGGGCAAGGGTCTTTTGGGAAATGAAAAGAAAGGGCTCTCTTTAAGGGATAAAAAAAACACAAAAAATGGAAGAAGAAAAAGAAGGAGAAAAAAAAGGAAGAGAGAGGTGTTCCAAAAAAAGAAGAGATTACTCTCATGTTATTCTTCATTGGAGAAAAAGGAAATAACAAGAGCTTGTGAAGCAACGAAAATGGGAGAACAAAAGGCTTCAGAGATATGATTTTCATGATGGAATAGGTTTGTCGAATGATATGATTTGCTTATTTGTTTGTCTCTATTTTATATTTTTGCAAACATGCATATGCGTCTTCATTTTTTCTCTTTTTATTCACTTTCTTTCACATCACCTCACGACCACCAAAAACAGCAGCCAAACTGCACCGAAAATAGCCACCAAAACAGCCCCAAACTGCACTAAAAACAGTACCCAAACTGCATCGAAAATAGCTACCAAAACAGCCCCAAACTGTACCTAAACTACACCAAAAACAGCACCCAAATTGTACCGGAAATAGCCACCAAAACAGCCTCAAACAGCACCCAAAACAGTCCCAAACTGCACAAAAAATAACACCCAAACTGTACCAAAAATAGCACCCAAATTACTCCGAAAACAGCACCCAAACAGCACCAAAAACAACACCCAAACAACGCCCCAACAACACTCAAACAACACCCAAACAACACCCAATTAGCACTAAAAACAACACCCAAACAACACCCAAACAGCACTCAAACAACACCAAAAACTGCACCCAAACAGCACCAAAACCAGCCACAAAACAGCACCCAAACAACACCAAAAACAACCACCAAAAACAGCCCAAACTGCATTGAAAACAACCACGAAACAACCATCAAAACGACACAAAAAAATGTCGTCATCGATGTTGTTGCCGTCGACACCGCTGCCGCCGCCTCCTATTCCTTTGCTAAGTGGTGCTGGTGCTATGGTGTCCTTGCACTCACTATCTCATGCCAAAAATGCCCCTAACCCTAGTTGGGTTCTAGTTAGTGGGTTGCTTCTTGCACCACATGAGTTAGGACCTACACCCACCAATTTCTCAGATTCCAAAACTTCCATTAACATTTTTTTTCTTTTTTTCAAAAAAATATAAAATAAAAAAAAACTTTGGTAGTTTAGTTTTGGGTTATTTTCTTTTTTTGTTTTTCTTCTTTTAAGGTTTATTTTTCATATTTATTCTTGTTTTACAAAAAAAAATATGTTTTATTTTAATAAATTTTCGATTAATTTCTTAATTGACCGCTCGCGTCATACGAGAATTAATTCGAAAAATTTTAACTTCGTTTGGAATATCAAAGAGCCGTACGCGTCAAGCGATATTCAAATGAAGTTTAACTTTCAAAAACACTAAATTTTCTAAAAATATAAAAAAAATAAAATATACCAAATTTTCAAAAATATAAAAAAAATATAAAAAATATAAAATTTTCAAAAATTAAAAAATATCAACAAACAAACAATTTTCTACAAAGAACTAAGTAACCCTAATTCTCTACCCTTAATAGAGATACGTAGGAGCAAGATCAAACCTTGTCGGCCCCTAAAACTAAAAAAAATATTTTGTTTGTTTTATTTTAATCCCTGTCCCTTTCTTGGGAAAATAAATATTTTGAAAAATCACACTTAATTTATTTATTTAATTAAAGGTATCGTCTTAGGACGGACGTTGTGAAAGTGCTAATACCTTTCCCACACGTAACCGTTTTTCGGATCTAGATTCGATTTTTATAAACTAACCTTATTCTCGTTTTTTTAGTTTTTCCATAATTTTTCATGAAAACTATGGTGACAATTCCATTGTTTTTTTAATTAAAAATTTTTTCAGATCCCTATCCGTCGTGAACCAAGTTTCGATTCAAAATTTTAAATTTCACGAGTAGAAAAAGCAAATAGGTGCTATTTTTATGTAAAAATATACCTTGATAAGTTGTTATCAAGAAGTGGAAACGAGAAAATTATGTACTAGGAATAAACAACATGCGTGTGAGTCTTTTTCTTCCCAATGAAAGATGTCACGTCAAAACCTATCACGTGGTTTGTCATCTTTCTTTATTTTTTGTCATTTTAAGTAGTGACTTTTACCGTGAAAAAGTAAACAAAAATAAATAATAAGTGAGAAATGATTTTTTTGAATTTAGAAAACAAAAAGTGAAGAAAAATAAATAAAAAATTATTGCGTGATTTAATCGATGTGATAAATGTTAAAAAATATTTAAAGACCTACTATGCGCTTTCAATTAAATAGTCCCATAAAAGATTGAGTATTCGCTTATTAAATAACCATCTATCATTTGATACTTGTCACTATTCATAATTTTTTAAAAATAAATTATATAAAAAATATTTTTTTAAAATACAAATTAAAGCTTAAGTAAATTTTAAATTAAAATAAAATAATCATAATCTTAGAAGAAGAAAATGATATTTCAAAATAATAAGTTACACTACAAAGTACCAAAATTTAAATAATTTTATTTTATTTATTATTTTAATCATTTGTTTTTATTATAATAATAAAATGCAAATATTAATCTATGTTAAAGAAATAATTATTATATAACTTAATAAATATGACTAAATTATTTATGATATAAATTTTTAATGCATCTTATATTTTCTTGAATATCAACTGGCTAAAAAGTTTAATGTATAAATCATTTTTCAATTTCTCAAATTTTTTTGTGTGCTTTTCCTTTTTTGGTTGACTAAGTTTTTACAGTAAACAAGTTTTTGAGTATTTTTATCACAAATTACTTAAATTGTTTCTTGTTAAAGAAGAAACTTTGTTTCAAGAACTTAGTATTAGAATTAGATGACATATTACACCACAATTTCTTAAAAAGTAGCACACCATATTACAATTAATTAATATCACAATTAAGTGATGGAATATTTTTAACACTTTTATTAATTTTTCTTTAATGATAAGGGTAATAAGTTATAGAAGGATCCTAGATATATATCGTACAAAATATTTGGTGTCACGGGTATAGAGTAGTATTTAAGCAGAAAAAGTCTATGCAAAGGATATTTCTCCTCTGACCAAACTAAAAGCTTGGGTTTGAATGAAACACAAGATTCTCAAAGTTGATTTCTCATACTCAAATTGGATTTAGTGTCTATTTCAGTGCCTTGGATTGATTACTTTATGAACATATATCCTTTCATGAAGCCATATGAAATAGGTACAATTTAGGTAGTATAACAAATACCTTTTAAGGTTTTTGAGACAAGTTTTGAATACTACTTTCTTTTAAATTATTTCATATTGGACACACTGGATTCCACTAGGATTGAATTAGGAAACATTCATGATCATTAAACAAATCCTATGGCAAGCTCTAACACTAAATAATTAACAATATGGTCCAATGCTTTGTAGGAACTATTTGCCACAGTAAGTTTTGCAATTATAAGGATAATTATGTGTGTTTGTTCATTTGTGAGTGAAAAGAACCAAATGAAAGTGCGGAAGAATAGACTCTGCCAACAATCCGTAGACTATCGTTGTTTGTAATGATCTATCAATAGTTGTAACAAGTGGAAGAGGGAACTATTGAATGAAAAATGAATTTCATAGTACTATAGGTATCAAATTAACAGAAAATGATACTTTGACACCGCATTTTCTCTTACTTCCGTTTGACACTCTGACGTGACATGTGCTGTCCGGCATGACAATGAAAGAGAAAACGCAGTTGTTTTGGAACACATGTGTCTCAGGGGTGGAATGTCTAAGTGGTTAGCACAGTTCAAATAAGTGGTTCGTTGTGTGTAATTTTGGAACACACACATGTGTCTCAGGGATGGTAGGTCTAAGTGGTTAGCTCAGTTCACCTAAGTGGTTCGTTGTGTGTAGTTTTCGAACACACACAAGTGTCTCAGGAGTGGAAGGTCTAAGTGGTTAGCTCAGTTAAGTGGTTCGCTGTGTGTAGTTTTGGAAAACACACGTGTCTGAGGGGTGAAAACACTAAGTGGTTCGCTGTGTGTAATTTTGGAACACACACATGTGTCTCAGGGGTGGTAGGTCTAAGTGGTTAGCTCAGTTCACCTAAGTGGTTCGCTGTGTGTAGTTTTGGAACACACACATGTGTCTCAGGAGTGGAAGGTCTAAGTGGTTAGCTCAATTCAAATAAGTGGTTCGCTGTGTGTAGTTTTGGAACACACACGTGTCTGAGGGGTGAAAACACTAAGTGGTTAGCTCAGTTCAAATAAGTGGTTCGCTGTGTGTAATTTTGAAACACACACATGTGTCTCAGGGGTGGAATGTCTAAGTGGTTAGCTCAATTCAAATAAGTGGTTCGCTGTGTGTAGTTTTGGAACACACGTGTCTGAGGGGTGAAAACACTAAGTGGTTAGTTCAGTTCAAATAAGTGGTTCGCTGTGTGTAATTTTGGAACACACACATGTGTCTCAGGGGTGGAATGTCTAAGTGTTTAGCTCAGTTCAAATAAGTGGTTTGCTGTGTGTAGTTTTGGAACATACACGTGTCTTGGGTGGAATGTTTAAGTGGTTAGCTCAGTTCAAATAAGTGGTTCGCTGTGTGTAGTTTTGGAACACACACGTGTCTGGGGGTGAAAACACTAAGTGGTTAGCTCAGTTCAAATAAGTGGTTCGCTGTATGTAGTTTTGGAACACACATGTGTCTCAGGGGTGAAAACACTAAGTGGTTAGCTCAGTTCAAATAAGTGGTTCGCTGTTTGTAATTTTGGAACACACACATGTGTCTCAGGGGTGGAATGCCGAAAACAACTGCATTTTCTCTTTTATTGTCACGCGGGACAGCACATGCCACGTCGGAGTGTTAAACGGATGTAAGAGAAAATGCAGTATCAAAGTATCATTTTTCTAAATTAACCCAATTCAAACTTCCTATCTAGAGATTGCACATCTTCATGCAAATTACTCTATAATGCAAAGAAATTGATTTTGGCTAGCCATTAAGGAATTTGTTAGCCATGTAATTCCAATTTGATGATGTAATACATACGGCTTATGTAATATGCAACTTTTAGTGCACACAATGACTTAGTTTATATATTGTGAAGGTGTATCCTGATGGGAAACGGAGACAACATAACCTTTAAACATTTTCTTGTATAAGAGTTGGAACATCCTTCAAATGTTCCATTATCTATTTATTTATTATTTTACCAAAAATGTAAGTGCTTAAAAAAACCTTCTGCTTATGAATTAAAAACATTATCTTGTGTGGTTCTAACAAATAGAACAATCACTTATACAACACGATAAAAATAGCAACTAGATACAAGAAGAATAAAAACCATTAAAAAAAAACATTACAAAACATATAAAAACCATTACAAAAAAAAAATCAAGAACAAATAAGACAAAATAAAACTAGAGCACAATAAAATCATTATAAGACAAATAACGAATGAATCTTGAAATGAAAACTCAAAACTCATCTTACCATTGTTGAATGGACACCAACGACTATCATGGTATCATCTTTAAAATAGAAACCCCACCATCAAACGAATGATCATCATGTATGTACATGCAAAGGTGAATGCAAAGAAAGTGTTTGGAGGTAAAGACATGGTAGGAGGAAATGGCGCAATGGGAGGTGATGACGTAGTGAGAGGTGGTGGTAAGCGAACCAGGGTTGGTATTTGTAAAATAAGGTTTAGACCGAGTTCAAGAGGGGAGGTGAATTGAACTTTCAAAATATTTTCACAAATCTGATTTGTTCTTGAAATAGAGAATGAAAATTCTTAACTCAATCAATCAACTCGTGTAATTCTGGACTGTCCAGTAAACAATCAATTGTGCACAACGGAGATTATTAAAGATAAACCCAGAAAATAGTTTCAGTATAGAAATGTGTTAATCTAGATTCAAGATTATTAAACACAATACAGTAGATTAAAAATAATCCAGAAACACAGTTGATTCAAATATATGTAAACAGATTCATTGATCAGTTTTTAATCCAGTCAATTTAAATGATAACAACAGTTGAATAAAAGAAATCAAGAAGAGTAGGGAGAAAAGCAAGAACATAGAATTTTTATACTGGTTCACCCTTCCTCAAGGGCTACGTCCAGTCCTTTGCAAACTAGCAAAAATTTCCTTTAAAAAGATCACAAGATCAGTTTACAACCCTTGCTCCCAACAAGTTACAAACTGCTCCCAGCAGTAAACCCACACCTCATTGAACCCCTCAGCTAATGTGTAACCAGTGCAGAAACCCACTGCACCACAACACTTGCAGTCCGCAAGCAACACTGCTCCCCGCAGCACTCACCCTCTACTGATCCCCTCAGCAGATGTGAGAACAGTGCAGAAACCCACTGCACCAACTCAATTATAAACGTAGTAATTTAAAACAACAAACAGATTATAGAACAACAAGATCAGAAATGATCACACAATACTTCTACACAGAACATATTACAAAGAATGAAGATCAAGTATATAAGACTTAGCTTTGGTCCAGAACCAAAGTCGCAAGAACCTCACTTAAGGATGGTTAAAGATTCACGTTCTTGGAGGTTTCTTGATTTGAAAAGCTTTGCCAAAGAATGATCGCACAAAAGGGGAGCTATATTTCACTTAGAAAGTCTCAAAGAATGCTTTTCGAAAATCTTAGATATCTAAAAATAATAGTGCCCATTCGTTTAAATACCCAAATCAATTTTAAAAACAGCTTAGCTGTCACGATTCAATTAATTGAACAAACCATTTAATCGATTGAATTGACCGTTAGTTGACCTAGTCAAAGATTCCAGTTGTAACAGAAATAACTGTCACATTCAATCGATTGTTTTAGAAATTCAATTGATTGAAAAAACCTTTTTGCAGCAAAAAACAGTTTGGGTTATTTTTCTTAAAAACAGTTTTAACAAAAATATTTGTGAATCTTTTTAGCACCTCAGGAATGATGAAACATGCCACTAATGATTAAGGACTAAGCCAATCACAAACCCAACTAAGGACCAAGACCGAATCACCCAACCATCTTCATGTTGGCATAAAGTCTTCACTTGAACAATTCTGGTCCAAGTTGGTTCCAACAGATTCTTCATGAGGCAGTCTTCATCAGCTCACATGCTAGGCATTGATCTAACATTATCCATATCCAATTCATCAGAAACTTTAGCAAGCTATGGTCTTTCTTGACTTCATCAAATCACATGCTTAGCCTTGCTGCTAACAATCTCCCCCAATTTGATGAAGGCAATCTGTTGTGTGTTGAGTTTAACAATCTGAACCTGAAATACCTGTCTATTTACTCAAATAGTTTATGAACATCACAAGGTCCAATAGGTTCAGAGCAAAAAATATCAAATCAACTGGTTGAGTTAAAGCACAGTTAATTAAATTTCTTCCTGTATCCAGACTCAGTTTATTCAGATCAAGATATTTTACTCCCCCATACTTTGATGTCCCTTATAAGCATGTAAAGAGATTAATAACACAGGGCAATCATTTCATTAATATATATTGACCCATGGAGGTCAATCAACATAGCAAGTTTCCAATTACATCAAGGACATAGATCATGATTAAGAAAAACATCAACAAACTGGAAATATAACTGAGTTGCAGGTGCTGGCACATACCTAACAAATATTCAATCAATCCAAGCTTAGTACTATACTAAGCAGATTTGAACTAAAGCAATCCAAACTGAAAGACAGACAAAAACAAATGACAAACAACAAACTGTAAAACAACAGGATAGACACACGAAACACACATAATTCTCCCACATTGAGTTCATCAAATCAAGGGGAACAACATCTAGCATGTAGTGTGCACACTAATCATCTGGCCCATAGAACATTTGCCTCAGCTTGCCTGGAATGTCATCAACATGCTCTTCTATGTTTTGGAAATGGGTTTCACAATACTCATGATGAGACCTTTGATTGGTTTCAATGTTGTTCAGTTGCTCAAAGATGGAGTAAGACTGTTCTCCAGTCCCCAGATCTTCTCCAGTAAATTTCTCAGCAGCTGCACTTGTTCCAGCACCATCCATCTCATCTTCTTTAGCACTGGCCTTGCAAATCCACTGATTTCCATTGACCTTCTTCAGCCCGATTTTGTTCAATGTGGCCACAGTGATCTCACTATGAGCTTTGAATTCTTTGCTCAGCTCATTCTCCACATCAATATCATAGTACTCAATGAAGCTAGAGATCAACATCGCATAGGGAATTTTAAACTCAGACTTCTTCCTAATGCGGACCAGCTCCTTAATAACACTTACCCAGTTTACCTTTATCTTGTTGACCAGGCAGTACATCAGAATCAGGTCATCTTCAGTAAGCACATCATGATTAAATCCTCTAGGTGTTAGTATCCAGATGACAATATAGGACAGCAGTCTAGGAATAATAGAAAGCCTTCCCACTGAATAGCTCCTCATGGAACTGTTTGGGTTTCTTAGACAAGCCTTGAAGAAGTGGACATTGTCAAAACCACCCAGATCTGCCACGTTTGCCCTACTCACAATTGTTCCAGCATCCCTTAAGCCAGCCACCAAGAGCCAAACTTCATCCGTTGATGCTCTCCATGTTGCCACCGAACCATCTAGTAAGGAAGCCAGATTCATTGTTGTCATCGAAATCATGTTGTTCAACTTGTTTCACCACAACTTTCTTTGTTCTCTTTCTAGATGCTGGGGAGGAGGCCATGGTTTGGTTGAAGGCAAGGGCAGAATGCTCAATGGGTTCGAGAGATTTAGTGTTCACACAATGAGTAATGTAAGATGTGTGCAAGTGAATGCAAGACCTATTTCAATTTAAAGAAACTCTAATGCACAAACAAACAAAATACCGAACACTACAGGACATAACAAATGCATGCACAAGTTCTGTTGCAGAGAAACAGACTGACTGTACTTATCTCCAGAGAATATTCTGAACTGCTTTTTGACTAGTTGACCACGAATTAATCTGTGACACCTGGCACTATGAAGATTATTCTCTTTAAGCATACTCGTCCCACATGCAGGTGTGTCACATGTTGCTGAACATTGTCCAGTTGTGTCCCTTGACCAGAAGCAGGTTATAATCTTGTCCTTATTCTCTAGCTGCAGAGATTCCCATACAGTGCTGATTCTATTGACTGTAGTTAATCAGGTATGAATTGATTCTTGATCCTTTTCATGTACTTATTCTTCACTGTGCAGCATCTCCACTGTCCAGATATCGTTGCCTTCCCAAGAAGCATCTCTTATGATGCAGTAATACATAAATTTTATCTGCACATCAATCAAACAGCTACAGCAGTTTCTGCTCAATTTATTGATTCTCAATTAACCGAGACACATTCCAGCCAGTAAACTACTTCCAGAATTAATTCACATTTTTGAAATCAATAATGCCCAACTCATTTTTGAGAAAATTAAATCTTTCTTTATTGAAGGGCCTTGTGAATAAATCTGTAAGTTGATTTTCAGAATCCACAAATTGAATTTCGCAATCACCATTAATTATGTGATTCCTTATAAAGTGGTGGCGAATTTCAATATGTTTGGTTCTAGAATGCTGAACTGGATTTTTAGTAAAGTTAATTGCACTTGTGTTATCACACAACAATGGAATTTTAGAAAGATTAAGTCCAAAATCACTTAGCTGATGTTTTAACCAGATGGTTTGAGCACAATAGCTTCCGACAGCTATGTATTATGCTTCAGCTATAGACAATGCAACAGAGGCTTGCTTCTTGCTGTGCCAAGATATCAAATTGGATCCTAGCAAGTGACATGTTCCACTAGTGCTCTTCCTATCCACTCTGCAACCTGCAAAGTCAGAATCAGAATACCCAACAAGATTTAAAGTTACCTCACTTGGATACCATAGACCAACTTCAGTGGTTCCCTTGAGATACTTTAAAATTCTTTTGGCTGCCACATAGTGTGATTCCTTTGGTTTAGGTTGAAATCTGGCACATAAACACACACTGAACATGATGTCTGGTCTACTTGTTGTCAAATATAGAAGTGATCCAATCAATTGTCTGAACTTAGTCTGACCCACATCAACTCCAATTTCATCAGCATCTAAATAGCATCCAGTGGCTATTGGAGTGGAAGCTTCTTTACAATTTTCCATATTGAATTTCTTCAATAATTCTCTGCAATACTTTGCTTGACAAAGAAATATGCCATGTTCAACTTGTTTAACCTGCAAGCCTAGAAAGAAATTGAGCTTTCCCATCATGGACATCTCAAATTCTCCTTGCATAGTAGCAACAAACTGCTCACATAAACTTTCATTAGTTGAACCAAAAATAATGTCATCAACATAAACTTGAACAAGTATTATATCATTGCATGAATTCTTAATAAACAAGGTCTTATCT
>Ga0209700_103799_pt1 | contig 28352 bp, 18 predicted proteins | sample SiratroredBW_FD_187528 | JGI IMG/M metagenome (GOLD analysis project Ga0209700, IMG submission 187528) | Root nodule microbial communities of legume samples collected from California, USA - Siratro red BW (SPAdes) (version 2) | ecosystem: Host-associated > Plants > Roots > Nodule | place: USA... | reverse complement strand
CAATTTTTTTTTTTTTTTTTTTGAGTTAATATTATTTTATCGAATCAAGACATTTGGTTAGATCAATTGTTTTAAGAGCTTGACATCATAAGAAAGAAAAAAAAAAAAAGTCTCTTAGGACCCTCACTTAGTTAACCTTTATATCTATATGTCATAGAGAGTTGGAATTGGGTTTACTTGGGTTAAGGTCCTCCTTTCCTATGGTAATCAATCCAAGAAGGTTAGGTTGCTCATGCTTGGGCAATGGTAGAGGTCGAGGTATGTTGGAAGGTGTCCAGTTGAACTTTTCATCTTGGATGAATGGAGTTGTTACCTCAATTGAAGAAAAAAGTGGAATTATGTGAGGGATAAGAGCAATGAAAGGGTTGTTGAACTCTCGACCCCCTTTCCCATGTCACTCTTCTTCTTCACTAGATTTTGGCAGTCGAAGAGGAGGTTTTTTCCAAAGCAAGAATTCCAACCTTGGTATACAACTTCTTGTAGTCAAAGTCTTTGCCCATTATATTTACACAACAAAACAATGGACATTAGAAAGCAACCTAACATGATATTTAACAATATACAAGACCACAATCCTTACCAAAAACAAGGAAACGGGTCCTTGGCAAGAGGCTAAGAAGTTGTTTAATGCTAATAGGGTGAGAGAGATATTTAATTATTTCTAGGCGAATTCTATCTTCGATCAAAAAGAGGTACTTGGCTAGGGATTTAAATTTATCTAACCTTTTGCAGTATAAAGGAAATTTCAGAGTAAAATTTGAAAAATAGAAAAGGAGTTTCTGTGGATCTCGTGGTAAGTATTTCAATTTGAAAAACTCATTTATGAAATTTTTGAAGGAAGAGATATAATGTAAAAAGAGGACCATGTTAAGCTTCATTCAACAAAAACCAACCAACTTCAGAACCATGCTTTAGCTAGTAGAAATATATAAATTTATTTATGGTTGGATGTATAATAAGGTAATGACAAAGTATTTGGAAGGCTTTCAGGAATGTCTAACTATTTGGACGAAGTTGGTTGGGAGCCAAATTCATGGAGGTAAGCATTATACTTTTAAAGGGAGATAGGAAAAACAAAATATCGAGTTCCTTGAAGAAGAACTCGTACACGAAGGTAAAATCCACATGGTTAGGCAGAGGCTTCATGTAAACTTGATATGGGTTATTACAAGCCTCTACCGAGATGAACTTGACCATAGAGTCCGAGCAAACGTTAAAGAAGGATAGAAACTCCTTAACCATTTCTCTCGAGGTAAACTCAGGGATAAACAACTACTTCCCTGACTACCCAGAAGTACTCGAGATCGGTTATTTGAGAAAATCTATCTTTTCTTTTTTCCTTTGATGCTTCGACGCGTTTTGAGAGGAAACTTTATGTTTTCCCAAGTAGAAAACATTAGATTCTCTCATCTCAAGTGCAGCGAAAACAACCACAATAATGGGATTAAGAGGTGGAGAAAAACCTCCTCCACTAAATCCCTTTCAACAGAGAATGAGTCAATGGACTCAACAAAGGTTCATCTCCAATGAGAACAACCTCTTTTCCTACTAAAAGGCTATTTCCATTGGAGGAATCAGAAAAGAAGATGAAAAGCCATTAGAAGAAGCATACATAAGTGAATAGGAGTATGAAGTGCAAAGGAAAAGCATAATGCTTAACTACAAGCACTTAGAGAAATATGAAAACAATGAAAAACAGGAAAGAAACCTTTATGTCTATTTATAGAGGGAAAGTGAAGCGATGAAGTGTTTAAACAAAATGTTTAAGTGTTTAGAAAATGATTCATTTTTTAGTTTTGAGTGCAAAACATCGCAACTAGGAAGCATAAAGTTCTGAGGCAACATGACAAGATTACGTGAAATGTCAGTTGCCTTAGTGACGTAACGCTTTGAAACCATCAAAACCCATTATAAGCTTTAAAACCCCTATAATTAATTCCCATAGGGATTCTTATCATTTTTAGAATAGTAATGATTATGCTAAGCTCGGCTCCATGAGCTCGATGAAAGGTCATAAAGATTGACCCATAACAAGTCGTAAAGATACGACTTCAAATTTTTAAGCTCAGCCTAAATGGTTTTAAAAGGATCTCCAAATTAATAAGTTCGAACTAAAGCTTGATCACCCTTCACCTCAAGTTTCGAGCTTTGAGGGCTTGTGTATTACCCAATACCAAAATATATGGAGAATATAATATATTACCCGCTTCAGATAGTAGGGTATAACCACTTGTAGATGTGAATAACTCAAATTGCTCTTAAAAATGATTTCTGTTGCAAGGCACAACAACCCAATTATAATAACAACTTAGACTTGGGTATTAACCTAGGCCTAAAGGCCCATAACTTTATCCTTAAAGAATACTCACTCAATCTCATCACTACTTATTATATACTTATCATATACTTCTTTAAGCTTTTACTAACTTAAGCTTTGAAGAATCTTCTGCAGGTGGATCTTTACTCGATGTTTCATCAGCAAAGCTCAACAACATTGTTAAAGTGAATTCAGATCGGTAAAAGCTCGATTTCCTCAAAGTCAACCTTAATTCACCCTAGACGATTCCAGCTCAGTTTCGATAAGAACAATATATATTTTAGTACATTTCTTATCCTATAATAGGATAAACTTAAACGATAATCAAATGATTATATATATATATATATATATATATATATATATATATATATATATATATATATATATATATATATATATATATATATATATATATATATATGTATATATATATGTATATATATATATATATATCAAGTATTAAAATATGTCGACATTTAAATTAAACTCTATCCATATAAAAGTTTATTAGAATATTATAAATAGATAAATATTTTAAGGTATTATTTATTGATTACATATTTATTATGGATAATTTATATCTTATATGTTCCACTTATTAGATTCAAAAATTATGAAATGAGACATCTCAGGTCAATAGAAGGAGATATTATGTTTCAATATAGGTGTACTTGTGATTAAATTTCTTAAATAAAATTGAAAAAATATTCAAGTAAGTGTGAAATGGAAACTTTGCATGTGTTGATAAATGATGTTATGATCCAGACACCCGAACAATTATCTGGTAGCTTTAGATATAATAAAAATTCTTATAGGCAATGTATATGTTATATTTGTTAGAGTCTGAAATAAGAACACCTAAACATATCAATGACATGTAATTTAAGATTTATTAGAGTGAACAAGCCTTTCATGGGATATGGACATGATGACGTGGTGACTTTTGCTTTGAGTAGCAAAAGATGTCAAATCATCTAAATCACACTTATTTTGTAATGCAATTACTTGTGCAAAATTTGATAAGTGGATTGTGACAATGCATGAACAATACCAATCTCTTATGAAGAATGAAACTTGAGATTTAGTGGAACTAAGTGGTTATATAAGAAGAAGGTTGAAGGCTTCATTCCTGAGCAACTACTATTGAAGTCGAACGATCTAAAGTTTGATGTTGAATCCATAAAATATAAGGCTTGTTTAGTCACCAAAGCAAGGAGTGAACTACAATGAAATTTTCTCACTTGTAGTTGAACACATGTATCAAAGTTCTGTTTAGTTGTGTTTGCTCTTATGGCATTAATGGATGTGGAGTTAAAACAACTTGATTTAAAGACATTCCATCATGGAAATATTAAGGAGAAAATTTTGAATGTCTAAACTTTAAGATTTTGAAGAACTACAAAAAGAGATTTAATCTACAAATTGTGAGGCCATTTATGGTTTGAAGAAACCTCTAAGGTAGTTATACAAAAGATTTTGTCAATTTATCATCTTTAGACTCATGGTACAATAAAAGTCCTTGTGTTTTTCACAAGAAGGTAGAAGATGATTCCAATGTTCACCTTTCATTGTATGCATATGCATATGATATATTTATAACATTTATGCATAAGTTGAAAATTCAAGAAGTTGAAGTCAATGTTAAGTAGTGAATTTGAAATGAGAGATTTACGAATTGTAAGTAGAATTAAGTATAGACATTATGATGGTGAGGTGTATATTCAAATACATTAAGAGTATGTTTGACATAGGCTCATCTATTGGGATTATATTGCATGTATCCTTGCTATATATTTAAATCAGACTATGTTGGTGATCTAGATACATGACGGTCTATAATATGCTTTCACAATTGAGAATTTGTTGGTCAATTGAAAAAAAAAAAATTTACCTGCAATAACTTTGTATACTATTAAAGCAAAATACATGTCTTTTATAGAGATAACAAAGAATAAAATTTGGTTTAAGGTCTTAATTTTGATATGAGATCTCAAAAAAAAGGCTATTAGCTTTTGTAATAACTTGAGTATCATTTGTTTAGTTAAGAATCAAGTTCATCGTCACAAACCAAGTATATTGATATTAGATACATTAAGAAGTGAGTCAAAGTGCAAAAAAATTAATATAAAAGAGAATCCAACAGATATTTTTATCTAGCCCGTTTAAGTCAAGGTAGATAATTGTGATAATTGTGTGTAGGATCTAAGATTTTACATTGAAAAGTGAGTCAAAATATAGAAAATTAATATAAAGAAAAATTCAATTGATATATTGATCTAACCTGTTCAAGTTAAAGTAGATAATTGTGTGTGGGTATGTCAGTTTATGTATCCAACACTTATGCTTTATTAATAAGACTTATAAGTCCTTATAAGTCCTTCAAAGCCTAGAACAAATAGATAAAAAAAAACAATAAACTATTACCTCTTTCAAGTGAGAGAGGGTCAAACCACTCTTCTATGGATTCTAACTTGTGATGCACGAACACGGAAATTAATCTTCCTTGTCAATGTTTTACACGAACACAATAAACATATGTTTACATGCTTTAACAATTCATATATCAAGTCTCATGACAGTTATATCACGTATATTGTCATATTTAACAATAATTATTCAACATATATACTATGCAACTAGACGATTTTAAACTAATAATAACAATACATAATTTATCAATTAAAAACAAATATATAACAGTTTAAGAAATAATACATAAATGTTGGAAAAATCAAATATTTACCTCGTACAGTAAACAAAACAACACATTAATTAAAATCAAATAGTAAAAAAAGGAATAATGCCTTTGAAATCAAAACATATAGTTGCTCATATATATATATATATATATATATATATATATATATATATATATATATTGAAGCGTCCTAATTGGATATCCTGAATTGCATATATCGTATATTTTGTTATGTCTCCATTCAATGCAAGACAAACAAATAACTCCTTCTATTAAAAAAAGAAAAAGAAAAAAACAAACATGTTCATATCTTCAGGATATCCAATTAGTTAACATTTTCGCTGCCCTCTTCTCTCTTTACTCTTACACTGCACGGCTTCAATTTGGAAACATTTTCGTTGTAGCATAGTGACTGCGGCGGGCTGGTGGTGCGCAACGGTGGGAGGGCAAAAACATTTGTCATTTGAGGTTTGAATTGTTGTGCACTTCCATTCGCAATTGATTTATCCACTGAGGCAAAGATAAAATTTGTTGTATGTTTTGTTATGATTAGATTGGTTTATTTGAGCGGCCAAAGACAAGTGTATTTTTTTTTTCGTAATTTTACAGACTTTCAGAATCTATATCCTGAAAATAAAATCTGATTTTTTTCATATGCATGATGACATTAAACTATGATGCAGAATCAAGCTTGAGTTACTAAGTGCGAAAGAAGGTGATGCAAATGGTGAGGTGAGACAGTGTGGGATCCACATGTGAGACCAAAATTGTTGAGAAAGATTTATGAAGTGTTTTGCATCCGACAAAGCCTCTTATTTAGTACTTCATTAACATAAATTGATCATATACTTAACAAATAATTAAGGCTATATAAATTATTTTTTAAAATGTATACAAATAAGAAGGCCTTAATCATATACTTAACAAATAATTAAGGCTATATACAATTACAATTTAAATATCAGATAAAAATCATCCGATACCATTCATGGTAATAGTTAACCAGTCTAATTTGATCTACGCTTAACAATTCACAAGGATGAAGATTCCAACTGCGTAAAAGATACAGCAATCATGCATGAATTGTCCCGAGTTCACCAAACTGACGGAAAAGATCTAGAAACAAGGTAAACTAGATATTGTTTTGTCACTTCATCTCATTTTGTTAACTTGCTACCATTCATTGATGTTAGAAGATACATCACTAACGTTACAAGACAAATCTGCCATTCTCAACCAGCCACCCCCCTTAAAAAATTGAAAAGAAAAACAATGCTTCATGCAGTGAAATCCCTGCACAGGCTGGTCTTCTACGAAGGACCAATTAACTTGTCCCAACCGAATCCCTGCATGCAATGATTTATGGTTCTCAATATTTTTGAATTCAATAGGACTTCGAAGAAACAAGACAAGACCAGAAAATACTGCTAATTGCTCACTAATAATTTCTTCATAAAATACAAACACCACCAGGTAAAGCAAGACCAGTTCTTAATGAAAATATTCCCAACAAACTTCCTTACAACGGTCAATGTTATTATTTATTGCTACCACTACATCCTTGTAATCATATTATAAAAAAAAAAAAAAAGTAGTATTATAAGACATTACAATGGTGGTAGTATCTCAGAATCCTTTCTTTACAATGTTTTGCATTCATCTACCCCTTTGCCAGCCCGCACAATAGGTTAGTATTATCCCTGCAGTAATCTGGCATTTAAGCCTAACTGACAAGTTATGGTAGCTTACCTTGTCAAGGTTCTTGGCCTGGACTCCTGTCATTGTTGTTAACACCGTCAGAAAGGTGAACCCATAAACTTTGACTTCTGTCAACTCCATTTTCCCAGGTTTGCTGTCTTACACTCCTGTCATTGGTGTCACCACCATCAGAAAACTGGGCCCAGACACTTCGACATTTTCCTTCTCCACTAAATTCCTCCTCGCATCCTGCCACAGTCTTTAGCAGTTCCGATTGCAGCAATGGACAATTTTCCTTAAGATATTCAAAACCATCAGATTGCATCACAGCTGCAAGACAGAAATTAATATGCAATATAGTTATACATCTGACATCTTGGCTTATGATCATTTCATGATGTTTAGGCTGTTAATGAAAATGAAATACCTACAAGACAAACAGAACTGTATACAGGATGAAATATTTGATTAGAAAAATGTACGGAGCACAAATTGATAATACATACACTACAAACTTGAGAAGTACTAGTAACTACAGACTACAGAGCAAATACAACTGGAATGTCTAAGTCAACCAACTTTCTTGGACCCACTTTATGAATGATAGATCTTTATTAGATTGACAATACTGCTAAGTGGCCATCAATTGAATTCAGAATAAAATGTGTGTAGTTAAGAACAACGAAGAAATATATAAATAGCCTTTTCAACAGAAACTTCCCAAGGAAGAGCATTGAGAAGTAGGAAGTCCAAGACATAAATGATTTTTGGCTTCCAAATAGTCAAATCATGTCTGTTGATTCAGCTAAAAAAATATGGGAATAATACAATCACTGAACAATGTAAAGAACTTACAGCTCAAGAAAAGGATACTTCTCACGAGAACAAGACAGAAAAAATTCAATCACAATTTTTTACGGAACTAAGAGGACACAAGCCAAAACAAACTGCAAACAAATGCTACAGGGAATCAAGAACCCCATAACATCCTTCAAAAGGAACATAAGACTTGCCTCAGGAGGTCTCTATTCAATCATGGTTGGCCATCAAATATAAATACCAGCAATTAGGCCATAAGTTTTCCCAGTAACATAAATAGCATAAGATGTAGGATAAGAGGAAAAGGTGAGGCTGTGTCGTTTTGTACTCTTTCTATCTTTACACTATAAATTAAAAGTATTTACATTTTAGGAAGATAGATAGTCATTATTTGTAGACAATGGAGCCAATTCTAATTTAATCAAGATTCAAGAAAAGTGTTCTGCTTCCCACATTCATAATACTGAGAATTAAAGTTTATTTCCATACAACCAATGTGGTGAAAACTTTCATCAACACAAGAACAAATGAGTTGGTTTATGTTTAACATGTATCATCCAGAGGTTTTGTGAGTAACAAATAGTCAAGACACCAAAACAAGAGCATCTATTACAAGCTAACAAGTGGCTCACTGGGAATTCAAGTTTAGACTTGAGTGGGAGAGTTATGTCAAGCAGGAAAACTTACCAACAAGGTTTTCAGCAGAAAACTGTAGACAGACAGACTTCAATTCTGTAGCACGATAGCGGTCAGCAAGGGCCAGAATATAGGCTACAGAATCTATAGAAATGTCTTTACAAAGTACAGATTCACACATCAGCTTAAGTCTAGGCAAGCCATACTTTTCCGCAGCAGCTAACAACTTTGCCGCAAATGATTCAGATACTGAAGGCAAGAATGATGAACGTGACACAAAAAGCTCTTCATCATCTATAAGAGTGTCTCTATAAATAAAATGAAGTAAAGCCTGCTCAACAATAGGACAGAAGAAACATTAAACAACCAGTAAATGACATGCTACAGTGAAACCGAATTAATTAGTATGCACGTTGCATGGAACAAAAACTAATGGCGAAAGGATAGATAAAAATGGGCATTGTAACAAATGTCCTACCTTGAAAACCTTGGGTTCCATGTCAGTAACAACTATCTCCTGCTCATCCTCCTCCATCCCATTGAAAAATTCAGTTTCAAATGCAGTTGACCGAGCAGCTAAAACAAGTTTATGAGCATGAAACCTTTCTCCACCTACAGAGAAAGTAACATCTGATCCCTCCTCATTCTCTAACAGCATTCCAAAATGTGACCCAATATCAGACTCAGGAACCTGTATTGTGTTTAATTTAGAACAATCAATGGATGACACCACTACACCAACAGTGCAGTTTATCTTCAAGCAGTCATCCTTCAGGAAAGTTGATGCCTCGAGTTGAGCCCGTTTAAAAAATCTCTTATAACCCCTAATACACATGATCAGTGAATCATTATCACTCCACAACGCACATCACAAAAATGGATAAAACAGCTAATAACTCAGCATGACATCCAAAGCATATTACAAAAACCACAAGGATCTTATTAGCATGTTAGAATATCCTAACCATAAACTAATAGCATTAAAATCATTATAAAGTTTTTTTATCTCTGTTTAAGTTCCTGAAGAGGGACTAAAGCCATATCACTCTAGGTAAAATTCAGAGAGTTAAATTTGTGCAGGAACTGAAACCAAATTTTGAAAGACCAAAAAATAACATATTTTAACCTTTATTTTTTGAAGGGAGAACTCATGAAGGAAGAACATATATCTGGATTCATTAAACTTTGGAAAGCACTCAATATTCATGGCAGCATGTTGGAATCTCCCAATGGCATACTGGCTTCGGTAGTATTGTCCCGGGTATTGGGTTTAAAACTTTGCTGGCTATATTGGACATTATGATATTACATTCGCAGAGAACATGGGAAGTAATAAAGGTCTTCAAGCTGTTTGGGAGTTCGGGTACAGAAGGTTGCTGCCTTTTCCAACTCCGCTTATACCATTCATAAAACATCCAAGCCATTTGCACCAGCATGCAGACAGAACTAAAACTATCCAAGACCTTTCAAATTGGGATTTGATCCTCTGAAGTGAGGAGAATGATGCAATGATAACCATTAATTAGAAAATCAACCATTAAGATTATAATTAATTTCAGATTTTGTTGACTATATCTTTGATTAATCACTATTTTTAACCAATTGACACTCTAATCAACGATTGTAAGAGTGTTTCACTTCAGAAGAGCCAAATCAATCGAATTGAGACAGGGTTGGCAACTTAGGGAAGGGAATTCTCGCACTAATTTCTGGTGTTTCTATTGCTTTATTTCCTCACGCACCAAAACTATACCCAGTTCTCATTCAGGGACAAGCAAGACCATAATCGAAAACGAAACAACCATAGAGAGTAACAATCCATGCAATTACACACAAGAATGTATCATATAACTCTCAATTTCACGATCCCTACCAAACATTACAGTTCAATTAAACCTAAAGCACAAATCCACAACCAAACAGAGGGAGAAAACGGGGAAACTAACCACATGCTGCCTCGATATTTGAGAGTGTAGGGCCCACTCTCGAGCGAGCGATCGAAGTGGCTGTGCACCTTGTGCTTGCCGTTGCCGCTCTGGTCGAGCAAGGTGAGTTCGAAGAGCGCGCGAACGTCGGTGCCTTCGGAAGCGAGCGCGATGAAGACGGAGACATAGGCGGAGTTGTCTTCAGGATTCTTGCCGTCGGGATAGAAGTAAATCGCCCACTGGTACCCTCCGACGGTGAAAGTCTCGCTGGCGATGTGTTTTCCGACGCCGATTCCCTTGGCAAGAGAGTAACCCTTGATGACGAACTTGTGCGAACCGTTCACCGTCTCCGTCACCGACCGCGAACTCGTCCGCGACGCCAGGACGCTCCTACTCGCCGCCGCCGGGTTGTACATCTCACGCGCAATTGCAATGATGGATCAATTGGATCTGCGTGACACGACCATGCACGGTTTTCTCGGGAAATGGGGGTTTTCCCGGAAAGTGTAGGAAAACGGATCTGTGTTTGATGTTGTTTGGTGGTGGTTCGAATCTAATCCAGTTCTCGCTTTTGTTTAGCTTCTTTAGTTAGGAAAGGAAGAAAATAATGAATAATGATTTCAAGATTTTATTTTTTTCTTTTTATTATTTTGATCTGATCTTGATTCCTGAAGGTTCCGTGCGCATGAGAGACACTTGGGTTTTCGTCGCCCAAGTTATCACTCACTTCCACGTCATGTGCTGCTCAGATCAAACATTTTTTTCCCTCTCGTGGTAGATTTTTTTTTTTTTATTTACTTTTCTCAACATTTTTTTCCTTTTCTTGTGATTCTTATTTATTATGTTAAATATTAAAAAACATTATCGCTATTCTGTCCATTTTTATAATGAATATTATATATAGAATAATATATAATAGGGTATTTTATTTTGAATATATTCCATATTTTTATTTATCTTTGATTATATTTTAAAATTAAAATAAATAAAAACAGTAGAATAAATATAAATTACTGCTAAAAATAACTTCACACTTCACCTAGTTTATAATACAATTATATTTATTTTCTATTCATATTTATAATATAAAAGGAATATGTTTCCTTTTATATATATATATATCCTTTAAAAAATTTTAAAAATAATATAAAATTATCAATTTATTAAAAATGAAAGCATAAATATTTCATATAGTTTAGTACATAGTTATGTTGTTGTATGGATTTGAAAGGTATGTTGTATTATGTCTTATCGTTTAGAAAATCTTACAAGTTGGTTTATTATCGTTTAGAAAATCTTACAAGTTGGCTTTTTCTTAGATCTGGTTTGCTACACAAACTTTTCTTCTGATGTTGGAATAGAAGTTTATGTTGGCTGAAGTTTTGCTACCAATTTTGCCTTGGATGGAAGGTGGAATTGTTAGACAAATTATGAAAATTCTGATTTTGATTTTGACTCTGATTTTGCCTCCATTTTAGATTAGGATGATCTCTCCATCCAGGATTGTATGTGTTGGTGTAAGGATTATTCTGCTATTGAGGTCTTCTTGAAAAAGCTCCAACTGCTGCAATAGTGTGATCATTGAAATTCTCTACTTATAGCGTGGGACAAGCATCAGTGGGATGTGAAACATCAGAATATATACCACATGCTCTAGGTTGTGGACTGATAGCTGAAACTTGTAATGTTTGATTCATAGCTAACTGTCTTACTAATGATGCCAACTCATCAAGCTTATTGGTTAAAATTTGTTGATCTGCACTGCTTGAGGTTGGGAAACATGCAAAGATTTTCTACTTAATGCATCAGCCTCCATGTTTGCTTTTTTTGGGTGGTAATGTAGTTCAAAGTCATAATCCTTTAAAAATTTCATTCATCCTCTTTGTATCATATTTAATTCCTTTTGATCAAACAAATATTTGAGACTCTTATGATCACTACAAACCTTAAATTTACCACCATGCAAATAATGGCTCCAAATCTTCAATGCAAAAACAATGGCAACCAATTCTAGATCATGAGTTGGATAATTTTTCATATGTGTTCTTAGTTGCCTAGAAGCATACGCCACTACCTTTCTATCTTTGCATAAGAACACATCCTAACCCCATTTTAGAAGCATCACAAAATACTACAAAATGACCATTGGGTAAGGCTAACACAGGAGAAGTGAGCAATCTTTTCTTAAGCTCTTGGAAACTATTCTCACATTTTTTAGTCCACTCAAATTTTTGTCATTTCTTAGTGATCTGGGTTAACGACGTGGCTACTTTTGAAAATCCTTCAATGAATCTTCTATAATATCCAGCCAAACCTAAGAAACTATGAATTTCAATCACTGACTTTGGTTGTTCCAATTGTAAAACCGCTTCTATCTTAGTAGGATTTACTAAAACTCCTTCTCTAGAAATCACATGTCCCAAAAATTTTACTTCCCTCTAACCAAAATTCACACTTAGACAATTTTGCATATAGTTGTTTGTCTTTTAAAATCTAGAAAATTGTTCTAAGGTGTTCCTCATGTTCCTCATAAGTTTTAGAATATATAGGTATATCGTCTATAAAAATAACTACAAAAGAATCTAAAAATGGGTGGAATATCCTATTCATGTAATCTATAAATATCGCAGGGGCATTGGTAACACAAAAGGCATCACCTGATATTCATAATGGTCATACCTTGTCTAAAAGGTTGTCTTGGATATGTCTTCTTCCTTTACTCTAATCTGGTGATAACCTGATCTTAAATAAAACTTAGAAAATACAGAAGCTCCTCTTAATTGTTCAATCAAATCATCTATTCTAGGGAGTGGATATCTATTCTTGATGGTATATTTATTTAATTGACGGTAATTTATACACAACCTAAAACTTTCGTCTTTCTTTTTAACTAACAAAACTAGGGCTTCCCAAGGTGATACATTGGTTCTAATAGTCAGTTCATAAGGTGAAATCCTATATGGGGCTATTGAAATTGGTCTAGACCCTGGCATTAAATCTGTGAAAAAATCAACATCTCTACTGGGTCGTAAACTAGGAATATCATTAAGGAAGACTTCAAGAAAATTTTGAACAACAATTATATTTTTCAAATCAACTTCCTCTCTTGTTTCCATAAAAGATAATAATAAATACCCTTGAATTTTAGAAACTGGGTTTTTTTGAATCAGTAGAGGGTTTCAAAAGAATTTCAGAAGTGGAGAATAATACTGATTTTTCTGCACATTTTAGAATGACTTGATTAGCAAATAACCAATCCATTCCCAGTATGACATCTAATTGTAACAAAGGAAGACAAATCAAATTTGTAAGGAAATTTCTATTTTCAATGATCAAAGGGAAATTTAGACAAATTTTATTTGTAATTACAGGCTCACTAGTGGGGGTTGAAACAGACAAATTTATATCCAAAGAAGAAATTGGAAATTTCAGATCGTTAACAGAATCTTTAGAAATAAAAGAATGGGTTACGCCTGAATCATACAATACATTTAAAATTTTACCTTTAATGAAACACGTACCTTGAATCAGATCATGATTTTGAGCAGTTTCAATACCACTCATGGTGTAAACTCTACCAATTGTCACAAGCCTTGTCTTGGAAACAAATGTAGAGGGATTGAGTTGTGATTTCTGCTATCCACATTCAGTTTTTACATGACCAGGTTTTCCACACTTGAAACATATAGGTCCTCTTATATGACAATACCTGGTTTAATGATCTTGACCACATTTCATACACTTAATTTGATGTTCCAAAGGCCTATTAAAATATCCATAATTACAGTGACTGGATGAGGATGTATGTTGAGAATGATCATAAGGTTTTCCCTAGTTATATCTTTTCTTATTTACATAGGATCCAAGATTTATTAGTCTATTATCATGTTTATTCTCCATATCTTCTATGAATATACTCTTACGAATAAGGGTAGGAAAATCAAAAATTTCCAATATTCTGACTGCTTTCTTTAGTTTGGGTCTAAGTCCATCCTCAAACTTTATACATTTCATTTTTTCATCAGGGTGATAAAAGAAAGTGGAGTATTTTTCCTATTCTTCAAATTTTGAAGCATACTTCCCAACTGACACGTTCCACTGTTTTAATTGCATGAATTCAATTTTTTTTTTGTTCTCCTCACTTCATTGGGGAAATACTTCTTGAAAAATATTTGTAAAAGCGAAAAGGTAAGAGTTGAGCCCCGACAGGTCCATTAATTGCTAAAGGTACATCTTCAAAGTTTGTAAATGTGAAAACTGTAAATTTGAGCCCCAAAAGGTAACAGAGTTCTCCATCACATCCGTTCGCCAATCATTTCCCAAAAAGAAAGCAGAGATATTTGCAGAGAAGGATAGAGCATGATTCGGTGTATCCATTACTGTTACTCTGTCATACATTTATATTTAACAACAATACAGAGAGGGAAAAGTGAGATAAACATACGTTTTATAGAATTGCCTTTAAGAAATTTTAAAGGTAAAATCTCAAATCATTCAAAGAGTTCAATCATCACCATAATGAACAATGGAAAATATCAATTAAATCATCATATAAACAACATTTAATACAACACCAGTGAGTAGTCAAGATAAATGAGCAAATCAATATCAACCTTACTCCTGCTCATTTGAAACCTCAAGGAACGAGTCCTCCAGCCACAAACTGTACCCATATAAACACATCATGATCATGAGTGGAAACAAAAGAAACTAAATCACAACATATAAACAATATGGAATACAACAGTAGTGAATAGTCAGGATAAATGAGAAATCATACATCACTTCTACTCATTTGAAACCTTAAGGAACAAGTTCTCCAACAGTAAATCGTACCAATACATCATCATCGTGAGTGGAAACAAACAAGTCAAACCATAATACATAAAATCATACACTTAAAACTAATATGAATACTGAAAAAGGATTTTGATAAATATATTAAGAAGGGTCTGAGGCTTGGGGGTACCTGACTAGAAAAACAGTGAAAATATAAGGCAATATGCATATCTTCTTTCCCTTACCTTTGATTTGGAATATTGAGAGGCTTAGTAAAAGTGACGTGAACTAAATAGTATAAAGAGAGAGATTTCTTTTTTTGTGTGATCTTTGAGGGTTCCAATTCTTTGCCTTTTATAGAGTCATTCGTAGGTTCCAATTTGATTGGAGAATAGTTAGATTCAGTGAAAAGAATATTGTGACATCATGATAAATGACCTAAGCCATGTTGAGTTGCTAAGGGGAATTAAATGGGAAATGACCCACTCTTATTTGAGCATTAAATGATCCATAATAACTTTGAGTTTATCTCAAAGTAACTTGTAAAAATTTACGTGAAATTAAATTCACTGTGGGTCTCCCTTAGGGTCTAGTCATACTGATGCGACATTTGAGAGTGATGCAAAACTGTATGACTTACAAATACGGCGCCCAAGAGAGTGACGTGTCAAAGTTAAAAGGCTTACGGATACAACTTCTGAGAGAGATGCAGAAGTTGCAAGCCAGAGCCGAGGATGATGTCAACTAAACCGAGGGTGATGTGGTTCAAGAGAGATGCAAGTCAAGGCCAAGAGACTGATGCAGTACCGAGAATGATGCCAAAGTCGCAAGTTAAAGTAGAAAGGCTTGTTGATGAGTAAACCGAGAGTAAATTGGAAGAACTAAGTCAAATCTGAGAGGCTTTATGTATACAACTCCGAATGACCGAATGGTAAAGAGACCAAATGGTAAAGAGTCTGAGATATCAAATGACCAAGAAGCTAATTGTCGAGAGTAATATGAATATGGTAATCGAGAGGTAAAGTTAGTCGAGGCTTATTGATATAGTACTGGAAATGTAAGTAAGTGAATTGCTGCAAGGCTTATAAAACGGTACCGAGAGCGTAATTAAGTGAGTACCGAAAGGTGATATGAGAGAAGTATCTTGGTAACCGAAAGACTGATGGTACCGAGAGTGATTCTGAAGAAGTATCTCCATAATCGGATGATTAATTGATACGGTAGCAAGAGTTGAAAGATAATAGCTGAAAGGTTAACTAATGCGGTATCGAGAGGCAATAAAAAAAATAAGTCAATAGCCAAGAGGCTTATTGACACAGTATAAAAGGTGATATATTGATGTAGTATCCAAGAACATATACAGAATTCAAAGTGATATGGATACAATATCCAATAACAAATAATGGACAAGTGAATCAATAGCCGAAAGGGCTCATTGATAAGGCTAACTGAGAGTGACACGAGATATAGTACCGAGATGTAGATACGACTCCGAGAAGAGATGCAGAAACTGTATCACCGAGAATATCATGGATACGGTATCAAAAGCAAAATGGATACTTCTCAAAAAGTGATGTGGATACTTCCAAAGTGATGAGGAAACTTCCCAAGGTGATGCAGAGACTGTATTGCTCACAAAGCTCGACATTCTAGAGTTCGGCACTGAGGTCGTCTTCGGGAGCTCGGTCATGATTGTTGTTGATCTTAGCCATGGAGCTCGACCTTCTGGTACTTGGCATGGAGGTCGATTTTGGGAAGTTCAGCCAGAGCTTGGTTTTTTGAACTCGGCCACAGAAATTAAACGTATTAGGGTTTGGCAATAACGGTTTATCTCAAGGGTTCAACCATAGAACTCGATCTTCTTAAATTCAATCATAGATATTAAGCATGGTATCCATAGATAATACAGATACCGTATATGAATATGATAACCATATTGTTAAAATTTCAAGAATTTTAATTTGTAAAAATTGCATTAATATATAAAGAATTTGTTCTAATTTTTACATGATGTTACAACTAAAGTGGTGCCAAGAAGTTTCGAAGTGTTAGATCTCATCTTAACAAAGCAACCCAATAACATAGAAAACAAATTGTCTCCAAAATGGGTGGGTCTTAGACAAATTCAAAAACGTCGTAGGCAAGGAGGCATACAATTAAATGGTCCCTATAACTTGGAATGTAATAAGTATTTATTTCAGTTAAACTTTTCCTATGTACTATAGCATGCCACTGCTTAAATAAAATTCTATTTTTTTTACGTGACTAAATCATTAACTGGTCTCAATAAAATGGCTCTAGCTTGGTCAGGTCCTACCTTAAATGAACTAAGGTTGACGGTAAAATGATTCTAGTTTGACTTGGTGTTAAAATCTGAAACTTTCATCAACAAACAGTTTGGTCATTAACTGAGTTATTGATGGCCTCTAAGTTGATCTATGAAAATCTAAAAACAACTTAGTGGAAATTTTAGAAAGATGCTCTATTACTAAAATTTAAGGAGGGTTCAAAGTTAAAAAAAGAAGATTTATATTCCATAATTTCAATTATTTCGCTTCATGTGGGGAAGTTATTTTTCAATACCTAGAATTTTTTTTTCTTAGAAAATTACAAGAAATATCTCCTTATAAATAAGAACCAAATCCAAATGGACACACTTAAACACTATGATTAAGAACACTGAAACTCTAAAATAAGAACCATTTTTATCTTATCTTTTTCTCAAACAAAAAAGTATACTATTTATTCTATTTCATCTTTTTTTTTTTCAGATTCTTCTAGTAAGAGGACCTAATGCAAGACAAAAAAAAGGTAATTAATATAATTTTAAAAATTCGAAAATAAAATCAAATAGAAAAAATTCAAAAAATATGAACGTTAAGAAATAATGATGAGAGTATTATATTTATATAAATTGAAAGAACGATGACACACTTTATATTTGTATAAATTTAAATCTTTTAATTTTAAAGAATGTAGATTAATTGTCACAATTAATCTATATTCTTTAAAATTAAATTGTTGTGATCAATTTTGTACCATCGTTCTTGATATATTTCAAATTTTATAAGTAGGGTCGGGATTCTCAACTAGTATGTTTATTTAAGTTTTTATTCTTACATAAATTTGTATCATAAAAAAAAAAATTGTCTGTGCATTTGGAATGAATTTTAATATTTGTCAACGGCAAAACTCACGGTTAGATCAGTTGGTTTGTACCAACAAGTAATTTTTTAACATCAATTAACATGGCAATAATTTACTTAATCTATTAAACAATACACTATCAATAAAAGTAAGAAAGATTAATTTTTTGTAAAATTAAATTTAATGATGCTGGTTATTGGTAGCCGTAAAGACTCAGTATAAAACCTGTTTCCCAGTTTAATCTGTGTGTTGTCCACAGATTAAAAATAAACTAAATATAAGAAATATAAATTAAAAATTAATCAAAACATTTATACTCAACATCCGCTTGCACAGGACACGGTGGATCACGAATTTTGTGCAAATACTAACCGTTGAACTTATAAGTAAAGAAATAGTAAATACATTAAATATATGTTATTTAAGTTTAAAACTTAAAAAATGTATTAAATATGTTATTTAAGTTTAATACTTAAAAAATGCATTCATTATTTACATAATAATGCTACGTTACTTTTCAAATGCAGTTTAAAGTTTATCTAAAAACTAATAAAAATTTAATATTTTTTTCCAATTATTAATTACTTTCTTCATTTCTATATCACACTAGACATATTTTATATAAACCAAATAGATAAAGTAGAATAATATAACAATAACAATATATAATAGAAATTCTTTAATTTTATGTACAAAATGATTTTCTTATTTTATTCTTAATAATGTTTAAATCACAATACAAAATTCACAAGGAACACCAATGCAAAAAATAAAAATACGAAAAGGAAATTAAAAATAATCGTGTAAAAAGAAGCAGAAAATAAATAAAAACGACTCTTAAGTAAAATAAAAAAAAAAAAAGAGTAACGGCCTATATTCCACATTCAACTAAACTAAACATTTGATTCTATAGTCAATTTTTCTTACTACCATAAAATGTACAACAAATAACATACTTAATTATCTTATTTTCATATAGTAGACATAATTACATAATTAATATATATAGTAAATAAAATGAACATCTATTAATCTAGAATATTTAATTTATTTTGGTAAGTGATCATTACTATTTTAAAAATAATATAAAAAATAAATATATTAAAAAAAGTAAAAAAATGGTCATTTGAACTATTATACAATAATTTTAGTTATTTTTTATCTTACAATAAAATTATTTTATTTCAATACCAGAAAAACTCCTTTAATATTGGTCAAAAACAGATATAAAATAAAAAAAACGAACCCTAATTATTATTAGCATCGACATTGGGCCAATTATAAAATTCACTTTTCAACATCAGAAACTATATGGACATTTGCATCGGTTGATAGGATGGAATACTATTAGTTAGTGACGGTTGAACACTAATTAATTATTTGAGAGTAATGCCTACTTAGCCATTAGAAAAGATAAAGTTTTAAATATTTATCAGAAATCAGCATCGTGTGTACTCAAGAAAAAAAAGTAAAAATAATTTTGCTTTCGCTTAGGACAACCGACCCTTCAATTAAATAATATAATTAATGTAATAAAGTAGCATCAATTTAGCTCACAGTTATAAAAAAAAATTACTAGAAAAATTTAGTTATTAGCATCTATCTAACAGAAATTTACAAGAATGAATAAATAAAGTTGTTGTTCTATTTAGAAACAGCTTAGATGCCATTGTGAATTTGAAGGTTTGCATCCTATTGTGAATTTGAAAGTTACTATAAGTATGTATAAAAATAGAATTTGAATTTTAAATCAAATTATTATGTCAAATTACAAATCCGATTAAATTATTATTAATACCAATGAAATTACGATTCTAAAATTTTAAACATCTACTTATAATTATAAGATATGAATGAAATTGTAGTGATACAAATAACCTAAATTATAAGTCAAAATCGAAATTTGGCAAATTTTAAATTTCAATTATAATTCTAAATCTGAAACCAATATTAAGATTTTTAATTATATGAAAGAAATATGGTGTTAGAAAATCCAAATTTAAATTCAAATTATTTTCCCTACACACCCTTAGTTTCACTTTCATCACCCTCACTTCCATGCCTCCAAAAATTTCACCCATATATATCTTACTATCAGTTTCACATCACTCTCACAATTTTAAACTCTAAAAAGTATTTAATTCAGAGTGCCTTCAAAGATTAACCATAACTACTGATTAACAATTATAAAAATGAGATTAAGTCTCGTATTAAATAAAAATATGAAAATTGAACAATATTTTAGAAAAAGCTCACAAATATTTAATCTTAAAGTTTTGAATAAAAATTCATTCCACGTATCAAAGGCGATCACAATCAAGAAAAGAGAAAAAAAATGTAATAATAAATATTTTATTTTTTTAATTCACTCACCTTACTTCTTAAAAATGGGGTTTAGCTTTCACAAAAATACCTCACTAAGGTACTTCACCCCACACACATCCATCATTCTTTAAACGTAAGTTAAGCCCACACAAACTATTTCTAATTTATTTTAGATTACATTTTTAGTGATTAATGTAATAATATTGTTATTTTTATTTGAACTATAAAGTTAATGGATCACTGATCAACATAATTAATATATTTTTTTATTTTTTTATTTTTTATATATTTACGCTATCTATTTTATTATTTTACTATTATTTTAGATTCGACTTAAATTATAGTAACATTTATTTTTTGCTGAAATGAGTATTCGATTGATTAAAGAACAACATAATAAGCGAAAATTTGTTGTTTCTAAACAACATTACATACATATGTACGTGAGACAATGGCAATGACAAATAATTATAATACTCATATTTGGACAAATTTCATAGTGAGATGTTTCTATGTCCAATGAGAAAGAATTCACCTATTTAATATGAATTATTAATTTAAAAAATAAAAATTATATATTAAAACTATTTATTTTAGTTCCCCTTAAACTAAGTAAATTTATATATTTTCAAAATTATATTATTTATCATCTATACCGTTATATAAATAAAATACACCTTTTTTTGGTGTTATCTTTTAATTAGATAATTTTACCATTTAATAAACAAAAAATTATTTATCTATCTATTTAATAAAATAAATAATTGAATAATTTTTTTTTATTTCAAAATAACTAAATAATTCTCTTCTTTATCATTATATAAAATAGATACACTATTTGATAACTTCCTTTCATTGCCATCTTTTATTTGAATTACCTCTAATAAATAAAAATATTTTTGTATTTATATAGTAAAATAAATAATTAAATCATTTTTTAATACAATTTATTTTATTATTTTATCCTGTGCTTGTAATTTTTTAAAAATTCAATTAACTATTTACAATAAAAAAAACTACCTATAACAAAATTACTAAAATTATTTATTTTATAATTATTTATTATGAATATATTTTTTTACAAAATTCAATAATTTTTTTATTTTAATAATTATGATAAAAATATTTTTTTTTTAATTTTTTTATCATAGTAAAAAGATGGACACACAGATGTTGATGTGTCTCTCCTAGTATATATAAAGAGAATGCAGATTTAATACTTTTATTTTACTCTTAATTATATTAAAAAAATTAAAATAAAAGTAAAATATTTAAATACTAAAGTTGACTGTTATGTAAGTCATTTTTTTTTTATGTAACGACCACTATCAATTTATCTTTTCTTTAAAATTTATAGAGTCACAAACTACTTTTTTTCCTCTTGTTTAAATTGAAATAGGATAGATATGGGAGAATACACATGGTATTTTACACTTGTATTTATATTACAGATGTGATTGCACTAGTATCTATATAAGTTAATTAAAAATTAAATAAAGTATACAGATTTTTTTAAAATATTACATTTATTAAAAACAAATTGAGAAAGTAATATCTTTATTAAGGATTCTATTGGAATCTCATGTAACACTTTTATATCTATTCTAAAATAATTAGTAGAATTGGAATGTACTTTTGTGTAAGTTTGTTAACATTTTTATAAGTTGGTTGAATTAAAATTAATATTGATGAAGTTGTTAGAAAATATTAATGAAGAATAATAGGGTATTTTTTTTTTGTTTTTTTGATATTCACAATGATTTTTATGTCCAGGTCATGAGTGTCATTCTTGTTATAAAATATTTTTAATTGAAGTATTTTAAAAAACTTTGGTTGAGGTATGACTCTTCTTTATTTGATCAAATATTTGGTTTTACTCATATCTTTTTGTGGATTTTTAAAAGTTAATGATGTAAGTGTATACACATTGGTGATCTTATGGAGTTTGGAGCGAGTGATGTTTTTAGAGAAAATAACACAGATAAATTGACTAATTTTAACATTGAAAATAGAGTTGTCTATAAATTATTTTATTAAACTAGACGTTATTCATAAGAAATTTTAACTCCTTCTATTTTATTTATAGAGAATTATTTTTGATGAGTTTGGTGTGATTCCACCTGTAATAACACATTATTAATAAATTTTAAGATGTGAGTTTAGCTAAGATATCAAATATTATATTAAAGAACCTTTTATTAGAATTGATGAAATAACATTTTAAGAAATAAATCCATTATTTAATACATTTGAAAAAAATTCATTGAACATATTATTTTTATGATTTAAACAGCCAATAATAATTAATTGCATTGAATATGTTATTCAAACATTTAATACTTATAATAAATAAAAGACGGGTGATGATAATATTTGAAGTGAAACGTGCGAAACGTGTTGTCTCATGCAGAAAGAAGTTTCAAGAATCAAAACCAATGAATTTAATATTTTTCTGCAAGTCAAATAATTTGTTCTTGAAGTGATCAATTATTCATTCATTGTTCCTCTTCTGGCTGTTATAAATTTGAAGTCTGACCGAAACCCTAAAGTGAACTGTTTCAAACATCTCTCTCCTTTGTGCAAATTCCTCTTTCTTCTCCTTCTTCCAAAGAAAATGACAATGTACGACCCAATGGCAGAGAGCAGCAAAGATCTGAGATTTCAGACGGATTCATTGTCTGTAACTGAGACAGTGAACGGAGCACACCATTTTGAGTTGAAGGGTTACTCTCTGACTAAGGGAATGGGCATTGGAAAGTTCATTGCAAGCGAGACTTTCACAGTGGGAGGGCACCAGTGGGCCATATACTTCTACCCAGATGGCAAGGTCCCCACTGAGAATGGTTTTCATGTTTCCGTCTTTGTGGCACTTGTTTCCAATAGCACCAATGTTCGTGCACTGTTCGAACTCAAGATGCATGATCAAAGCGGAAGAGGGAATGATTTGGTTTACACCCACTTCGGTCGCAACCTCGAGAATGGCCCTTACACTATCAGAGCCTGTGGCTGCATTTGGTTAGATCGTCTCAGCATTTTCTTTCTTTCATGTCTTCATTTCCCTTTTCTTCTGACCATTTTTGAGATATAATTAGGGCATGAAAATGATTGAGTGGTTTTGTTGTTTAGGGGATATAAGCGGTTTTTCAAACGAAAAGACCTTGAGGCATCAACTTTCCTCAAGAATGACTGCTTGAAGATAAGTTGCACTGTTGGTGTTCTGGTGATGTCTTGTACTTCTTCAACGTTAAACGCAATACATGTTCCTGAATCTGATATAGGAGAAGATTTAGCGATGATGTTAGAGTATGAGGAATTGTGTGATGTTACTTTCTCGGTTGGTGGGGAGAGGTTTCGTGCACACAAGCTTATTTTGGGTGCTCGATCAACAGTGTTTGAAACCTGGTTTTCCAATGGGTTAGGGGAGGATGATAGTGTGATATTTCTCAATGACATGGAGCCTAAAGTTTTCAAGGTAGTTTTAATGTGTAATCTCATACCATTTTTCTTCATTATCTAATGATTTTCTTGGTGTTTTAGGCTTTGATTCATTTTGTATACAAAGACACTCTAATGGAAGATGAAGAGCTCTATATGTGGCAATCATCAGAATCCTATTCTTCAATACCAGAATCATTTCCGGCAAAGTTAATGGCTGCAGCTGAAAAGTTTGCCTTGCCAAGGTTGAAGCTCTTGTGTGAATCAGTATTTTGTAGAGCCATATGTACAAATTCTGTTCCATATATTCTGGTTCTTGCGGATCGTTATTGTGCTACTGAGTTGAAGTCCATCTGTCAAAAATTTTGTGCTGAAAACCATTATGGTGAGATTTTTTCCCATCTAAGTCTCAAATTGAGTTCATAATGTTTTACCTGAAACACATTTTCTGCATTATTTAAGTTGATTCTGATATTCTTTCATCATTGTCTGCTGCAGCTGTCATGAAATCTGGTGGTTTGGAGTATATTAGGCAAAATTGTCCATTGATGCGAGCAGATATGTTAAGTGTGCCTGATGATAAGAAAGAACTAACCTTTGAAAAAGGTGAAAGTTCAAGGGTTCACATTGATGATGCTGAAAACATGAACAATAATCCACCAGGGATTACTTTTAACATTTTGGATGGTCAAGGAAATTAGTTGATTCCGAGACAAATATGTACTCTGGATGCTTACCAGAAGGCTTTTTAAATAAACATGCAAGTTTCACAACTTATTTAGAAACTTTCATTCTGCTTATATTTCCTTGAATCTGTAATAGAATTAGAGTAATATATCAAGAACTCAACATTCCATTGTTACAATTATTCTTTTAGGTGTAATACAGTACACTTAATTTTTCATTGATGTTAATTTCATTGTGTTTAGTTTTTAATCCAATTAGCTGGCAACAAGAAAATTTTGATTTTATCTGGGAGGAGAGGAAATTCTTTAATTTGAACAAAAATCAATTGTTTTTGAAATTTAAATTGACGTTGAAAGACAATCATTTATCCTACTTAAATCTTCACAAGTGTTTGAATAAGTAAGCATTTTTTTTCGTAATTACAATATGTTTAAATTTTTGTTTTCGAGGAGCATTTTTTTTAAAACTAATCTACTTATTTATCATCAACATTTATAAATATTATTCATCCTTTTGTATTGTATTTCGTAAAATAATTTCTCAAAGTTCCATGACCATATTAAATCACTATTCACTTTTGGTTTCACTCATAGGAAACAATTGAGGGACAAAATTTAAACAGTTGAAAACCAAATTTATTGATAAGGGGAAAATACATTAAATTTTACTTCATGTTTTAAAATATTCTTTAATATATAACATCACGAAATTACATTTGATTAAGTATTTGGTATGTAATCTTCAATGACATATTTGATTTAACTATCATTAAGAATTCAAATAAATAACGTATTTGGTGGCCATGGTTTTGCCTTTTTAACAAGATTGTGCAAGAACCTAAAGAATTGGGTAGAAGGAATGCACAGTCACTAAAACGTTATGTGGTGAAAGAGGCTTTTCCGGGCTATTAATCAGTCCAATCCTTCTGAGAAAATCGGTCTTTGGAAAATAATTCAGAAGAAAAATAGGAAAGAACATTGAAGATTTGTAAGGATCCGAATGGTCTACTTTTAGACCATTTAGACATACTGGATTATTCTAATAAATTATATTTTGATGATAATAACTACATTTAAACTTTAAGACCAAACTTTGAATTTCTTAAATAGAAACACTTATACCACATGTAGTTAATAATATATGATACTTCATTAAATGTTCTACACCATGAGATCATCTAACTACTATAAAAAGTTAATAAAGACAATGTGCAAGTTATTTTAATAAGATTTTAATTCAACTTTTGCATATCATTACTTTTAAAGTTTTTTTTTTCTTTTTTTTTTAAAACTTCGTTAAAATATAAAAGTGTTATAATATCTACACTTTTATATGTTTTTAAGATAGATTTCTTTTTAATTTTTTATGACTTTCGTTTTAAAGATCTTAAATTTTATACCATGGCAATATATAGAGAGGTCTTATAATAAGATTAAGATGCTAAGCTTTTGATCATCCTTTAATGAAAAATATCATTAAATTACTTTTACTTCCGTTATTGATAAAATTATCTCATATATAAATATCTTTAAACATTTATTATTTTCTCATATACATAAACTAGCGTGAATGATGTTATCTTGTAAAAGTGTTATAATATGAAACAGAATTAATTTAAGTGATTTTACATGTACATATTTAAAATATATATTAATATGAAAATAAATTTATATATATATATATATATATATATATATTTATTTTGTAGATATACTTTCCATAATACAATATATCCCTTTTTATCTTAGACAATACATATCATAATATTTAGATGTTGCAGACAAGGAATCAAAGTAAAAATCAAAAATCAAATAAATAAAAATAAGATTACTCATCAAAGATATTATAAGAATATCATTATAACTTCAAAAGAACATCAACAACGAAGATTTATCACAATAGTCATACTTGAAGGTGTTCATAAAAAAACAAAGGATTTTAATTTATTTTTTCTGGATTTTGCTGTGTCACATTACTTTTAAGGTCTTTATTCTAAGTAATAGCTATTTTTATTGCAGAATTATATATTTCTCACGTATAAACACATTTTTCTAATGGGTCTTATTTAAGATCAAAAGTTTTCAATTTTATATCATATAAGTGAAGAAGTTTTATAAGATTCAAATCATAAGGATAGGAGATGGTATGAAGGTTAAATTTTGAGAAGATAAGTGATTGGAGAATCAACCATTGCAACTTAAGTATCCTAGGTTATATTCATTATTATGTCAAGGGAAAACAATAATAGAAGTAGTCTCTTGGGGAAGGGGGAATGAAAATGATACAACTAGGTAGTTAGAACCTATTATGGAGAAGAGATTTGTTTGTGTGGGAAAGAGAAATGAAGGAACAACTTTTGAGTATTATTACTAATTTTTAGTGGAAGAGAGAATGACACGTGGTGTTGGACGGAAGATGCTCTAAATGGATACATGGTCAAATTTGGATATAAGGTATTAAATCAAGAGACTCGAGTTTAAGAAGGATTGCTTTTTAACTTGATTTAGAGACTTAAGGCTATGCACTTGTTTGTGTACGGATGTGTTACTTGATAGATTACCTACTAAGTGTAATTTAATAAGAAGAGGGGTGTTTGTAGGAAGCTCTTTATACCCCATGTGTTTAGAAGAGGATGAACATCTACCTTTTAAGTGTAAGGTCGGACAAAGGGTTTGAAACGCATGTGATAGATGGATGGGTATAGTGGTTGTTAGACATGGAAATTCTAACATACACCTACAAAATTTCTTCATAATAGGGCCAAATGCAAAAGTTAATCAATATATGGAAGCTGATGTGGGCAAGCACTGTTGTAGAGATTTGGCATCAAAGGAATAAGATTCTATTTAACAATGGGAAAGTGGATACTACAAAAATCTTTGGCCTTGCATAATTGAAATAAATTATTGTTTGATTATTATATATTATTTTATTAAATAAAACAAGTGTCAAATGAATATAATTAATAAACAGTAATGGCAAAGTATATTTTTCTGTAACATTTCTTCTTTCTTAAGCATTGGATGACGTTATTAATGGTGGCTTTGTTAATGATCACAACTTTATTAAGCATACTCCTCTTTATTAAACACATAAGAATGATGTCCCTCTTCCTTAATATCATAACATTTCTACATACACTATTTTTGAATAGATAGTTTGGTGGTTGGTGAAAAACTTCTTGACTCCGCAATGATTTAGGTTTTTGGGAATACCAACACATTTTTTGTGAAGCTCTCGTTCATATTGGTATATAACTTAATATATTAATCTCAATCAGTTATTGTTTAGGGTGCTCACCATTATACATTCCTTATTTATTAAAGCAAAGAATTGTTTCTTAAAATGAAACACAATTTGGAAAGTAATTCCCAAGGTTTCAAAAAAGAGGTTTAAGAGAAATGATAAGAAATTTTATTATCACACAATTTATTAAAAGAACATAATTTTAGCATTAGTTAAGACTTGGCATGCATTGAGAAAAGTCAACACTATAATAAAATAATTAGTGTTGGTCTTACATAGTAAAAAAAGGGTCATGCTATATATATAGAAACTATTCAATTTAATATTAATATATAGATAAGACAGCCAATGATGATTTTTAGGAATTACATTTTCATAAGATATTTGTATATTATCTGGTATTTCTTTCCTCGAATGAGAATGTATAATGTATAAGTATATTAGACAATTTACAAACTACATGCATTAGAGTACACATACTATATATTGTGTATTGAGATTTGAGTGAAGTTTGGTGATGTATTTATATAAGGGTTTTGACATTTCTAAAATATTTTTTTTAATTTAATTTATTTCTTATTGTTAAAACAAAAAATTTATAAATAAAACACTATTAACTTTAATTTAATCCATTATA